>Ga0190268_10000025_pt1 | contig 65006 bp, 67 predicted proteins | sample Popmic249T_FD_133750 | JGI IMG/M metagenome (GOLD analysis project Ga0190268, IMG submission 133750) | Populus adjacent soil microbial communities from riparian zone of Blue River, Arizona, USA - 249 T | ecosystem: Environmental > Terrestrial > Soil > Riparian zone | place: USA: Arizona... | reverse complement strand
TGCGCGGGCGCCGCTCGTCCGGGGTTGACCGCCGTTCTTGTGGTGGTCCAGCGCCAAAGGGGCTCCTGCCCAGCACGATCCAGGCCCAGCGCGAGCCAGGATGGAAAAGGCTCCGGGTTGCGCCCCGTGCGGCGAAAAAGCGCAAAACGCACCCCGATCGGCGACGAGCCGCCCGGTCGCAATGCGGCCCAGGCGGCTCGTTCTTTGAAGATCATCACGCTTGAGACCGGCGTACGGAGTGCAGGGAACGACCGCGGCCGGGGGGCGGGGGCAGGGCCCGCGCTGGGTCAGTGCTTGACGTCCACCACCAACCGACTCGGTGACGTCAGGAACGACACCCGGAAGCCGTGCCGCGCGGCCGTCGACATCCGGAAGATCATCGTGCCGCCGCTCTTCGAGCCGAGCGTGATGCGCTTGACGCCGGGGAGGCCGGGGTTCATGGGCGTGGTGCCGTAGAACGACGCCGTCCCCGGCCCGGTCAGCTTGACCAGCAGCAGCGACGTGTCGCCGGAGTAGCGGACGACGTACGACGGCTTGGCGGTGCCGCGGATGTCCCACACGACGCGGTCGTAGCCGGCGGCCTGCCGCGCGGCGCGGACGCGGTCGACGCGGATGTTCGACAGGGTGCCCGAGGCACTGACGTCCGACGTACGGAACGGCTTCGGGTGCGTGATGTCGATGACGACGCGGTCGGTGAGCGTGTAGATCTTGTACGCCACGATGTCGCGCAGCCCGAGTCCGACGCTGACGTAGCCCTCGTAGTCGCCGCCGAAGCGGATCTGCCGTACGGCGGGGAGGTTCGGGTCGAGGGTGTTCTGGATCGGGTAGGTCGCGTTGCCGTCGTTGTCGTGCGCGCGCGCCGGGTTGAAGCGCACGACGAGGTCGACGGCTCCGGCCACCGGGATCGGGTCGCCCGTCCCCTCGCCTTCGAGCGTCCCGAACTTCGCCGTCCACGACGGCAGCTCGCCGGAGAAGTCGAAGACGACGCGGTCGAAGCCGGTCTGCTTCGCGTAGCGGACGTTCGTGAGCGTGGGGTACGACGTCGTGCCCGACGCGGGCACGGTCACGGCGACAGAGCCGAGCGACAGCCCGAGCGCGGTCAGCAGGACGACAACGGTGCGACGGATGGACCGCATAGGGGTTCCCCTCCTCGGACGTACGCGCCGTACGCCGGCGCACGTAGTCAGACGCGCGCCGAGGGCCGAGGTTTACCGCCGGAGACGAGAAAGTTCCGGCGCCGTACGCTCCGGAGCATGTGGCGGCCCCTGCTCGTCTCCCTGCTCGTCGCCGCCTCCCTCGCCGTCCCCGCCGAGGCGCACCTCGGCGACCCGAACGCGTTCTCGGTCATCGACGCGGTCGAGCCCGCGGTTCCGGGCATCACGGTCGAGGTCCGCGTCGGCGTCACCGACCAGCTCCTGCTCGTCAACACCACCGACGCGCCGGTCGAGGTGCTCGACCGCGAGGGGGAGCCGTTCCTGCGCGTCGGCCCGAAGGTCGTCGAGGCCGACTACTCGCGCGCCGACTGGTACCAGACCAACTCGCCCCTCGGCCTCGCCGCGCCGCCGAAGCCGGCGAACGGGCCCGAGTGGCGGGTCGTCGCGCGGGGCTCGTCGTGGGGGTGGTTCGACCACCGGCTGCACGAGGAGTCGTACACGCCGCCGAAGGACCCCCAGCGCAACGCGCGGCTCGCCGAGTGGACGATCCCCTTGCGGCACAAGGGAGCCGCGATCGCCGTACGCGGGCACCTGGAGTACCGGCCGGTCCCCGGCACCTTCCGGACGCGGCTCGCGAAGATCCCGGGGACGATGTCGTTCCAGACGTTCGACGGGCGGGTGCCCGGCATCTTCCTGGGCTGGTCGGAGCCCGAGACGCTGACGGTGTACGGCGTCGAGGGTGAGCCGTTCCTCCGCTACGGCCCGAAGGGCCTGGAGCGCAACGAAGCCAGCCCGACCCACCAGGACGACCTGCGGCTGCGCGGCGACCAGCCGACCGGCGTCGTCGACCTGGCGAAGCCGAGGTGGAAGGTCGTGGGGCCGCGGCGCATGCCCGTGTCGTGGCTGGACCGGCGGCTCGCGTACGCCCCGGGGGTGCCGCCGCCCGACGTGCTCCGGGCGCGCAAGGAGGCGGTCGTCGTCGAGTGGGAGATCCCCGTCGACATCGGCGGCGTACGCGACAGCGTCCGGGGCGTCACGGAGTGGGTGCCGCGGCAAGGAGCCGGCACCGCCCGCCTGCCCCGGTGGCTCACGCTGGTCCCCGCCGTCGTCGGCGCCGTTCTCGGCGTCGGCCTGGTCCATCTTCGGCGGCGCCTCCGCGGGAGGGAACGCGCCCCCGCGCGTTGAAAGGGACGAACGGCACCCCTACCGCCCGCCGGAGGCTCCGTCATGCGCCGTACGTCCCCGCTCCTCGCGCTGCTCGTGCTCGCCGCCGCCGTCCCCGTCAGCGCGCCGGTCGCGCAGGCCGAGGACCCGAGCGTGAGCGGCGTGTTCAGCGCGCCGTTCGAGGAGGCCGGGCCGAAGTGCGCCAAGGACGCCGAGGGCCGGACGATCTGCAAGCCCGCCGCCGTCTCCGCCGTGGGCCTGCCCGACGGCACCGTCCTCTACTGGGACGGGCTCGAGGGCATGGAGGACGTCCGCTACAACACCGTCCTGGAGATCGGCCACCAGGCGCAGGACGACCTGTCGCGGGTGCTCGACCTGCGCGGTGACCGGCCGCGCTGGGCCACGCCGACTCCCGCGGACGCCGGGGAGCCGAACGCCGGCGTCGGCAGCGAGTACCTCCCCGTCGTTCCCCACAACAACGACCGCACCGACAACGACGGCGACCTGTTCTGCTCCGACCAGGTGCACCTCGCCGACGGCCGCGTCCTCAACGTCGGCGGCACCGGCTACTACCTCGAGCCCGGCGTCTCCGGCGTGCCGTTCGGCCTCTCCGAGCTCGAGGGCCTCAAGGCGACGCGCATCTACGACACCGCGACGCGGACGTGGCGGCAGGCGGCGGCGCCGATGACGTACGGCCGCTGGTACCCCAGCCTCGTCACGCTGCCCAGCGGCAAGGTGCTCGTCACGAGCGGCGTCACCAAGCTCATCAAGCCGATGTACCCCGACCGCCCCGCCGACTCGGGCACCAACGTCAAGCAGACCGAGACGTTCGACCCCGCCACCGAGAAGTGGACCGTCAACCCGAAGTCGGCCGACCGGTCGCTGCCGCTGTTCCCGCGGCTGCACCTGCTGCCCAACGGCAAGGTCTACTACGACGCCAGCGGTCAGACGTTCAACCCGATGGGCCAGTCGTACGACGAGGCGCTGTGGAACCTCGCCGCCGTCTACGACCCCGCGACGCAGTCGTGGCGCGACCTCGGGCTGCCGGCGTTCGGGCCCGCGCTCAAGGGCTTCCGCGGGTCGGCGTTCTCGCAGCAGCTGACGCTGAAGGCGCCGTACACCAAGGCGGAGTTCCTCTCGGCCGGCGGCGTCTACGGCGTCACGCCCGGCACGTACGTCGCCACGGACACCTCGACGCTCAACACCGTCGACGTCTCGTCCGGCACCGAGGTCTTCAGCTCTCAGGCCACGGCGCCGCTGTCGACGCCGCGCTGGTACTCCACCGGCGTGACGCTGCCGACCGGTCAGGTGCTGGCGTTCTCCGGCGCCGACCGCGACGAGGTCGCCGGCCCCGGCGGCGGCGCGCCGATCCGCCGCGCCGAGATGTACGACCCCGCGACCAGGAAGTGGACGCCGCTCGCCGCCGCGCGCAAGGGGCGGACGTACCACAACACCGCGATCCTCCTGCCCGACGGCCGGGTGCTCGTCGGCGGTCACGCGCCGATCAACACGGGGTACGCGTTCCCGTTCAACGACGGCCGCTCGCCGGCCGGGCTGTCGGACGCGTTCCGCGACCCGTCGTTCGAGGTCTTCTCGCCGCCGAACCTCTTCTACGGCCCGCGCCCCGTCATCGCGGACTACGACATGTCGCAGTCGTACGGCAGCACGACGACTGTGCGGATCGCCGGCGGCGCGCGCGACGTCGAGAGCGTGGTGCTCGTACGCAACCCGGCGCTGACGCACCTCATCGACGGCGACCAGAAGGTCGTCGAGCTGCCGATCGTCGCGCGGTCCGGCGACACCGTGACCGTCGCGACGCCGCCGTCCGCGAACGTCGCGCCGGCCGGGCCGTACTGGCTGTTCGTCAACAAGCGCACGCCCAAGGGCCTCACGCCGTCGGTGTCGCGACAGGTGTATGTCGGCGCGCCGGTGCCCGCCGCCCTGCGCGCCAAGATCGAGCGCAACAACGAGCACGCGCTGCGCGCGGAGCGGTCCTCGCAGAAGCGAGGGCGCAGCATCGACCGCCGCCGCGACGGCCGTGGCACCCAGCCGCACCCCGCGCCGTCCGCGCCGGTGCCCGCGATGGTCGCGCCGGTCGCGGGCTCGCTGCCGTCGTCCGGGTCCGGCTCGTCGATGCTGGTGATGGCGTACGGCCGCCCGCATCGCACCGACTACACAGGCGCGTTGCTGGCGTTCGGCGCCCTCGTCGCGCTCATGATCCGGAGGCGAGGCCGCGCAGCAGCGCGGTGATCTCCTCGGGTCGTTCCATCGGGAGGAAGTGCGACCCGTCGAGCGTCACCAGACGCGCGTGGGGGATCTGCGCCGCGGCGCGTTCCATGTCGTGCCGCGACGTCACGATGTCGTGGCGCCCCGCGACGAGCACCGCCGGGCACTCGACGAACGCGAGGTCCATCGGCCGGTGCTCGGCCATCGCGACGGCGAGCGTGAAGTACCAGCGGAAGTCGTGCCCGCGGAACTCCGACAGCACCGGCAGCACGACCTCGGGCCGCGCGGCGGGGCGCATCGCGGTGTGCCGTACGACCGCCGCCGTAGCGCGGCTCACGGGCGTCACCCGCGACACCGCGCCGAGCGCGGGGCCGGCGAGACGCAGCCCGCGCGCCACGCCGAGCGCCGCCGCGTGCCTGGCCCGCGGCATCCGCCGGGCTGGTCCGAACATCGCCGAGAACGTCCCGCCCGGCACGCCGGCCACGGCCAGCAGGCCGGACACCCGCGAGGGATGCCGCTCCGCGAGCTCGAACGCGACGTTCACCCCGATGCTCCACGACGCCACCACCGCGCGTTCGATGCCGCACGCGTCGAGCAGCGCCACCGCGTCGGCGACATGGTCGGCTACGTCGATCCGCGAACGATCGACCGGCCGCGCGGAGCCGCCGAGCCCGCGGTAGTCCCACGACACGACGCGGAGGCCGGCGTCGGCGCGGGCGAGCAGCGGCCAGCACGACAACGGCGCGCCGAGCCCGTTGCAGAGGAGCACAGCGGGCCCGGCGCCGTCGTTGGTGATGCCGCGGATCGGGGTTCCGTCGCCGCTCGCGAAGTCGAACGTCGTCATCGCGGACAGCGTCTCACCCCCTTCGCGCTACCCGACACCACCCAGGATCACGCGAGCCCCGCCGACGGCCGGACCGGTGCCGCCGAGGTCGTACGGCGGGCAGTCGACCACCGGTTCGCCGGCCACGAACACGTCGCCCTGCGCAGTGATGTCCACGACACCGTACGAGCCGGTGAGCGGCGCGAGCAGCGGGCACGTGATCACGTCGGCCTGCTCGGCGAGAGGCGCCACGGCGTCCTTCGCCGGGTCCAGCGCCGGGTCGGAGTCGGCCACGTCGACGTTCAGGCCGCACTCCGAGTCCGGGTCCGGGCTGAACGCCCCTGTGGTGTCGTCGAAGTACAGCGTGGAGCCGTCGGGTTCGGTGAACTGCGCGCAGAGGTACGTCGGGACCCCCTCGGGGGCGATGAAGCTGACGAGCCCCGGCGCCAGGACCGTGACGCCGTTGGTGCCCGACACCGTCCTCGAGGCGCCGTTGGCGAACGCGCCGCTGTGCGTGCTGACGCCGACCTTCACGGTGCACTTCAGGGTGCCGTTGCGGTTGACGGGCCCGCCCGAGAGGAAACCGGTCTGGGTGCTCTCCGGTGCCTCGGGGCTGGAGTCCGTCGACGTGCCCAGCTGGCACAGCCGGTCGGCGTCCGGCCGCGTCGTGTACCGCTTGCGGGACGGTGCCGCGTGCGAGCCGCCGCAGAACGTCCCGAGCCCCTCGCCGCCGGTCGTCACGCGGCCGGTGCCGGTCGTGGGCGTGTGCGGGTGCGGTACGCCGCCTTGGACGTGCGCGCCCTCGCAGAGGAACACGACGAAGCCGTTCCACGGTCCGCCGCCGCAGCCCGGCGCGAAGCCGGTCGGCACCGGCCCGAGCGGGTTGAAGAACTGCCCCGCGTCGTTGTGGCTGAACGCGATGACGTCGGCGCATGGCCCGGACTCCGGCGAGGTGCAGAGCCCGTCGCCGCTGTTGTCGACGCACACCTGGAACGGCACGTCCTCCCCGAGGGACGCGTCGAACACCGCGACGGCGTTGCCCCCGGTGAACGGCACGCAGAAGCCGCCGACGCCGACGTTGTCGCCGTTGTTGCAGACCACGGAGCCCTCGTCGGCGGTGGTCTGCCCGTCCTCGCGGACGACGGCGGTGCCACCGCTCATGTAGCGGGCGCCAGAGCCGAGCGTGTACGGCTTGCGCGACTGCTGGATCGGCGTACCGCCGCAGAACGTTCCCTGGCCCTCGCCGCCGCTGACGACGCCGCCGGTGCCCGAGGTGGCCGGGTGCGAGTGACCGTCGGCTCCCGCTAAGTGGGCGCCGTCGCAGAGGAACACGACGTAGCCCCTCCACGGACCGCCCGCGCACCCCGGCGCGAAGCCGGTCGGCACCGGCCCCACCGGGTTGTAGAAGCTGCCGTCGTCGTCGTGGCTGAACACCACGACGTCGGCGCACGCACCGAAGTCGGGCGACGTGCAGACGCCGTCGCCGCTGTTGTCGACGCACACCTGGAACGCGACGTTCTCCCCGGCCGTCGCGTCGGCTACCTGGACGGCGTCGCCGCCGCCGAAGCCGAGGCAGAAGCCGCCGACGCCGACGCCGTTGCCGTCGTCACAGACGACGGTCCCCTCGTCGACCACGGTCTGGCCGTTGGCGCGAGCCGCGGCGGTGCCACCGCTGACGTACGACGCGGTGTCACCGGGTGCCGCCGACGCGGTGGGTGATGCTCCTGGAACGAGCGTGAGGCAGGCGACGGTCAACGCCGCCAGGCGCACGCGAAGACGAGACTTCATGAAGGGCCCTCCCCTTGTGGCCGCACCGCCGGAGCGGCTGCGATGTCCCCGGATGGGACGACGTGCTGTGTCGAGCGCGACGGCTTCCACCACCAGCCGGAAGCCGGCCGTGCGCCCCGTGCGTCAGCCGACCGGCGGGTTCGCCGTGACATCGAGCGCCACGCCTGGCGTGTGGCCGGACGACACCAGCGCGGCGGTCTCCTGCGCGTACGCGGTGGCGATGCCGGCGCAGCTACGGGTCGGGTTGACCTCGGCGCACGCCACGGCGGTGCCGGTGCCCCTGTCGACGATGGTGTTGGTGCCGTCGTCCAACGACAGCTCCGCACTGACCAGCTCGTCCTTCCAGAAGACCACGCGGCCCTGCTGGCAGCGGTTGACGACGTTGAACGTGTCGCCGTTGCTCCACACGACCTTCGCGGTCAGGCAGACCTTCGTCGGCCGGCCGGCGGCCTGGTCGTGCGAGTAGCCGACGGGGGAGGTCGTGCCCGAGTCGGTCATGACGAGCGTCCCGGTGGCGGTGTTGTAGTACGTGCACGTGACCTCGAGCGTGGCGTCGGTGCTGGTCGACAGCGAGCTGCCGGTGTACGCCTCCACCCACGTCTCGAAGTGGCCGTACACGCCGCCGCCCGGACTGGCGTTGACGGCGTACTCGCAGAGACCGCGCGCGCTGTGGCCGTTGCCGACGTCCTGGTAGACCGCCAGCCAGTCCTTGATCCCGGTGCCGTTCCCGGCGCCGATCACGTCGGCGTGGGCCGAGCCCGTGACCACCGTCGCGGCCGCGAGCGCGAGCGCGGCCGTCCTCCGGATGCGTGCCATTCGTCCTCCTCGTAGGGGTGTCGAGGCTCCGAGCGCCTCACCCCTATACGAGCGGGGGCCGCGCATCCCTCACGGGACATAGGCTCGGGCTCGTGACCGGACCCCGACGCAGTGCCGAGGTGACCCAGGGCGACGAGCGCGCCCCTGCCCGCGCGATGCTCCGCGCCGTCGGCATGACCGACGACGACTGGGACAAGCCGCAGGTCGCGGTCGCCTCGTCCTGGAACGAGGTCACCCCCTGCAACCTCCCCCTCGACCGCCTCGCCAAGGACGTCAAGCAGGGCGTACGCGACTCCGGCGGCTTCCCCCTGGAGTTCACGACGATCGCCGTGAGCGACGGCATCTCGATGGGCCACGAGGGGATGCGCGCGAGCCTCGTCTCCCGCGAGGTCATCGCCGACTCCGTCGAGCTCGTCGTCCACGCCGAACGCCTCGACGCCGCGGTGCTCCTCGCCGGCTGCGACAAGAGCCTCCCCGGCATGCTCATGGCGGCCGCGCGCCTCGACATCCCGAGCGTGTTCCTCTACGGCGGCAGCATCCTCCCCGGCCACCTCGCCGACGGCACGGCGGTGACGATCCAGGACGTCTTCGAGGCCGTGGGCGCCTGCGCGCTGGGCAAGATCACCCGCGAACGCCTCGGCGAGATCGAGCGCGCCGCCTGCCCGAGCGAGGGCTCGTGCGGCGGCATGTTCACCGCCAACACGATGGCCTGCGCCGCCGAGGCGCTCGGCATGGCGCTGCCCGGCTCCGCCGCGCCGCCCGCCCCCGACGCGCGCCGTACCGACATCGCCCGGCGATCGGGCGAGGCCGTCGTCGCGCTCACCGAGGCCGGCATCACCGCGCGCCGCATCCTCACCAAGCCCGCGATCGAGAACGCCGTCGCCGTCGTCATGGCGCTCGGCGGCTCGACCAACGCCGTCCTCCACCTGCTCGCCATCGCCAACGAGGCCGAGGTCGAGCTGACCCTCGCCGACTTCGACCGCATCGGCCGCAAGGTGCCGCACCTCGCCGACGTGAAGCCGTTCGGCCGGTACGTCATGACCGACGTCGACGCCGTCGGCGGGGTCCCCGTCGTCATGCGCCACCTCCTCGACGCCGGCCTGCTGGACGGCGACGCGCTCACGGTGACCGGCAAGACCCTCGCCGAGAACCTCGACGCCCTCGCGCCCGCGCAGCCCGACGGCGAGGTCGTCCACGCCATGAACGACCCCATCCACCTCAGCGGCGGCATCGCGATCCTGCGCGGCTCGCTCGCGCCCGACGGCGCCGTCGTCAAGAGCGCGGGCATGGACGCACTGGTGTTCGAGGGGACGGCGCGGGTGTTCGACGGCGAGGCCGACGCGATGGCCGCCGTCACCGAGGGACGTATCCACCCGAACGACGTCATCGTCATCCGCTGGGAGGGTCCGAAGGGCGGGCCCGGGATGCGCGAGATGCTCGCCGTCACCGCCGCGGTGAAGGGCGCGGGCCTCGGCGCCGACGTCGCGCTCGTCACGGACGGGCGGTTCAGCGGGGCGACGTTCGGCCTCTGCGTCGGGCACGTCGCGCCGGAGGCCGCCGACCTCGGGCCGATCGCGCTCGTCGCCGAGGGCGACCGGATCGTCCTCGACGTCCCGAACCGTCGCCTCGACCTCCTCGTCGACGACGCCGAGCTCGAACGCCGCCGCGCCGCCTGGCAGCCGATGGAGCCGCGCTACACGCGGGGCGCGCTCGCCAAGTACGCGCGCCTGGTCTCGTCGGCGGCGTACGGCGCCGTCACCCACTGACGTGGCTGCGCGGCGCTTGCGCACGCGCAGAACTCGTGATCTTGGCTGCGTTCGTGTCGCTCGGGCAGCATGAACGCAGCCAAGATCACGAAAAGCGGGCGCGTCCCCGCGCCTCGCCCCGCCGCCCGGACCCGCCGCACGGCGGCGCCGCCATAGCCCGTTCGGCCCATGCCATCCCGCCCGACTCGCTCATGCAGGCCCGTGCCCTACGGCCCGATGAACGAGGAGGGAGGACGACCGAGTGCGCCAAGCGAGTGAGTTCCGCCGTGCCGCGACCGCGGTGGCGTTCGCGTGCGCGGCGTTCCTCGTCTGGTCTCTGACCCCCGCCGCCGACGGTCGCGTCGGCCCGCTCGTCTCCAACGCCGGCTGCCTCGCCGCCGCGGTCGTGCTCGCCGCCGCCGGCCTGTCCCACGGTCTGCGCGCCACGGGCCGCCGCCGGCTCCACCTCCTCCTGCTCGGCCTCGCCGGCGTCTTCTGGGCGGCAGGGCAGACGCTCTGGACCGTCTACGAGGTCGCGCTGAACCGCGAGGCGCCGTTCCCAGGGTGGGCGGACCTCAGCTACCTCGCGTTCGTCCCGCTCGTCGGCGTCGCCACGCTGCTGCTGCCCGAGGTCCCCGACGACCTCCGCGCGCGCGTCCGTATCGCCATCGACGGGCTGCTCATGGGCGGCTCGCTGCTGTTCCTCGCGTGGTCGGCGTTCCTCGGGGAGGCGTACGGCGCCAGCGGCGGCACGCCGTTCGCGGCGCTCGTCGCGGTGGCGTACCCGGTGTCCGACATCGTGCTCGCGGCCATCGCCCTGTCCGTCCTGACGAGGCTGCGCGGCGGCGGCCACGCCCAGCCGATCTGCCTCGCGGCGGGGCTGTTCTCGTTCGTCGTCGCCGACGCCGGCTTCGCGCTGCTCTCGCTCGACGGCACGTACCGCGCCGGCGCGGTCACCGACCTCGGCTGGATCGCGGGCGGGCTGTTCATGGCGCTGTCCGTGCTGGCCCCCGGCCACACAGTCATCGCGCCCGAACGCTCGCACACGAGGATGACCACGGCGGTCCCGTACGTCCCCCTCGTCATCGCCGCGGTCGCGGCGTTCTGGTCGGGCATCACGCAGGGCGGTCTCGACGGCGTCGAGACGGTGATCGGCGCGTCGGTCGTCGTGCTCGTCGTCGTACGCCAGCTTCTCGGTGTCGCCGACAACGCCCGCCTCACCCGCTCGCTCGCCGCCGCCATCGAGGAGGCGCAGGCTCGCGAGGAGCACTTCCGCGCGCTCGTGCAGGGCTCGTCCGACGTCCTCACGATCACCGAGCGGGACGGCACGATCCGCTTCATCTCCCCGGCCGTCTACCGCGTCTTCGGCTACCACCCCGACGACCTCGTCGGCACCCGCCTCATCGCGCTCGTCCACCCCGAGGACGTCGACCGCGTCAAGGCCGAGGTCGGCGCGGCGGTCGCGCAGCCGGGCCCGCCGTGCCTCGTGCACTGCCGATACCGCAAGGCCGACGGCGAGTGGCTCCACGTCGAGGCGATGCTGTCGAACGACCTCGACCACCCGCACATCGCCGGGCTCGTCTTCAACACCCGCGACGTCAGCGAGCGCAAGCAGCTGGAACGCCAGCTGACCCACCAGGCGTTCCACGACCCGCTGACCGGTCTCGCCAACCGCGCGCTGTTCCGCGACCGCGTGCAGCACGCGCTCGCGCTGCGCAGCCGTTCGCACGAGCAGATCGCGGTGCTCTTCCTCGACCTCGACGGCTTCAAGGCGATCAACGACTCCCTCGGCCACTCGGTCGGCGACCGCCTGCTCGAGGCCGTGTCGAGCAGGCTCAAGCAGGTCGTACGTCCCGGCGACACCGTCGCGCGGCTCGGCGGCGACGAGTTCGCGGTGCTGCTCGAGGACTCGGCTGGAATCGTTGCGGCGCAGCAGGTCGCGGCGAGGTTCATCGAGGAGATGCACTCGGCGTTCTCGCTGTCCGGGCACGAGGTGTTCGTCGGCGCCAGCGTCGGCGTCGCGGCCTCGACCGACGAGCTCGACGCCGACGCGTTGCTGCGCAACGCCGACCTCGCGATGTACCGCGCCAAGGCCATGGGCAAGAACCGCTGCGAGGTATTCGAGCCCGACATGCACGCCGCCGCGCTCGACCGCATGGCGATCGAGAACGACCTCCGCTACGCCGTCGTCCGCGACGAGCTCGTCCTCCACTACCAGCCGGTCGTCGAGCTCGCGACCGGCCGCGTCGTCGGCGTCGAGGCGCTGCTGCGCTGGAACCATCCGACCCGCGGGCTCGTCTCGCCGCTCGACTTCATCAACGTCGCCGAGGAGAGCGGGCTCATCGTCCCCGTCGGCCGGTGGGTGCTCACCGAGGCGTGCCGCCAGGTCGCGCGCTGGCGCCGTGACCTCGGCCTGCCGCTCAAGCTGTCGGTCAACATCTCGGCCCGCCAGCTCTCCGCGCCGCGGCTCGCCGAGCACGTCGCGAAGACGCTGCGGACGACCGGTGTCGACCCCGGCGACCTCGTCCTCGAGATCACCGAGTCGATGCTCGTCGACGACGCCGAGCGCACCATCGCCAAGCTGCACCTGCTCCGCGAGCTCGGCGTCCAGCTCGCGATCGACGACTTCGGCACCGGCTACTCCTCGCTCAACTACCTGCGCCGCCTCCCCGTCGACGTGCTCAAGATCGACAGGTCGTTCGTCAGCGGCATCGGCACCGAGTCGGAGCTGACGTCGCTCACCGCGGCGATCGTCGGCATCGGCCGCGACCTCGGCCTCGACACCGTCGCCGAGGGCATCGAGGAGCCGGGACAGCTCGACGCCCTGCGCGCCATGGGCTGCGTACTCGGGCAGGGCTTCCTCTACGCCCGCCCGCTGCCCGCCGGCGAGCTCGCCGCGCTGCTGGCGCGGGGTCCCGTGCTCGATCTGCACGAAGCCGCGACCGCGTAGACAGCAGGAGGCGACCGGGGCGACGGCGAAGCCAGCGGGTAGACAACCCCTCACTCCGCCCAGGGAGTCCCGTTGCGCCGCGTCCTCGCTCTCGCCGCCGTCCTGTCCGTCGCCCTCGCCGCGCCCGGCCTCGCCGCCGCGCCGAAGCCGCAGATCACGGACCCCGCCGGGGACGCCCCCGCGGGCGCCGGCTACGACATCGTGTCCGCGCTGTTCTCCACCCAGGGCAACACCCAGAAGGTCGGCCGCAAGACCGTCTACACGCCGACCAAGCTCGTCGTGACGGTGACGTACGCCGGCACCGTCGCCGCCGACCCGTACGCCGCGCAGGTCGTCGAGTTCGACCTCCCCGGCTGCGAGAACGTCTACCTGGAGCGCTTCAGCGGCGGCACGTGGGGTGCGTCTGGCTGCCTCGAGACGTTCGACTACGGCGCCAAGGCGTCCGGCAAGACGGTGACGTTCACGCTGCCGTTCTCGGTCATCGGCAAGAGCATCATGAAGAAGGGCGCGGTCCTCAGCGGCCTGCGCACGTACACCGCCATCGCCGACCCGGTCCTCGGCTACGAGACCGCCGAGCTCAGCGCCGGCCAAGTGACTCTCGACTCGGCCACGACGACGAAGACGTACAAGATCGCCTGACACCGCGCGCGCCGCCGTGGCATAGTGGCGCGCATGAGGCACCAGCTCGTAGTCCCGCGGAGGGGACCGGCCCGCTAGACCCGCCGGTTCCCTCGACCTCTCGCGTCCCCGCGAGAGGTTTTTTGTTGTCCGGGACGAGAACGAGAGAGGCGTGATGGAGAACCTGACAGGAGCGCAGTCCCTGGTCCGCGCGCTGGCGGAGGCGGGCGCGGAGGTCGTGTTCGGCATCCCCGGCGGCGCGATCCTCCCGGCGTACGACCCGCTGCTCGACGCGAAGGACCTGCGGCACATCCTCGTGCGCCACGAGCAGGGCGCGGGCCACGCGGCGGAGGGGTACGCGCAGGCGACCGGCAAGGTCGGCGTCTGCATGGCGACGTCCGGCCCCGGCGCGACGAACCTCGTCACGCCCATCGCCGACGCGTACATGGACTCCGTGCCGCTCGTCGCGATCACGGGCCAGGTGCCGTCGTCGTCGATCGGGACGGACGCGTTCCAGGAGGCGGACATCTGCGGCATCACGCTGCCGATCACCAAGCACAACTACCTCGTGCAGGACGCGCGCGACATCCCGCGGACGATCGCCGAGGCCTTCCACATCGCGTCCACGGGTCGCCCTGGCCCGGTGCTCGTGGACGTGCCGAAGGACATCCTGCAGTCGATGGCGCCGTACGAGTGGCCTGCCTCTCTCGACCTGCCCGGCTACCGCGTCGCGAGCAAGCCGCACGGCAAGCAGGTCGCGCAGGCGGCGTCTCTCATGGTGTCCGCGAGACGCCCTGTGCTCTACGTCGGCGGCGGCGTCCTCAAGGCGCGCGCGGCCGAGGAGCTGCGCGTCCTCGCGGAGCTCACCGGCATCCCCGTCGTGACGACGCTGATGGCGCGCGGGGCGTTCCCCGACAGCCACCCGCAGCACCTCGGCATGCCCGGCATGCACGGCACCGTCGCGGCTGTCATGGCGTTGCAGAAGTCCGACCTCATCGTGTGTCTCGGCGCGCGGTTCGACGACCGCGTGACCGGCAAGCTCTCCACCTTTGCTCCCGACGCGGCCGTCGTGCACGCCGACATCGACCCCGCCGAGATCGGCAAGAACCGCTCGGCCGACGTGCCCATCGTCGGCGACGCGAGGGAGGTCATCGCCGACCTCGTGGTGGCGTTCCAGGGCGAGGGGCGCAAGCCCGACATCGAGGCCTGGTGGGCCGAGCTCGACAAGATGCGGGCCGACTATCCCCTCGGCTTCACCGAGCCCGAGGACGGCTCGCTCGCGCCTCAGCACGTCATCACGCGGCTCGGGCAGCTCTGCGGCCCCGACGCGATCTACGTCTCCGGCGTCGGGCAGCACCAGATGTGGGCGTCGCAGTTCATCTCGTACGAGAAGCCGTACACCTGGCTCAACTCCGGCGGCCTCGGCACCATGGGCTACGCCGTCCCCGCCGCGATGGGCGCCAAGGTCGGCCGGCCCGACGCGCTCGTCGTCGCGATCGACGGCGACGGCTGCTTCCAGATGACCAACCAGGAGCTCGTCACCTGCGCCGTCGAGGGCATCCCCATCAAGGTGGCCGTCATCAACAACGGCAGCCTCGGCATGGTGCGCCAGTGGCAGAACCTGTTCTACGAGTCGCGGTACTCCAACACCGACCTCAAGTACGTCCCCGACTTCGTCAAGCTCGCCGACGCGTACGGCTGCGTGGGCCTGCGCTGCGAGTCCGCCGGGGACGTGGACGCCACGATCGAGAAGATGCTCTCCGTCGACGACGCGCCGTGCGTCGTGGACTTCCGGGTCGGGCAGGACGCGCAGGTGTGGCCGATGGTGCCGGCCGGCACGTCCAACTCCGACATCCGCTACGCGCGCGACGTGCGCCCCGACTTTTCGGAAGGGGCCGACGGATGACCACTCACACGCTCTCGGTGCTCGTGGAGAACAAGCCCGGTGTCCTCGCTCGCGTGGCGGGGCTGTTCTCGCGGCGTGGCTTCAACATCGACTCGCTCGCGGTCGGCCCCACCGAGCACCCCGAGATCTCCCGCATGACCATCGTCGTCTCGGTCGACGACCTGCCGCTGGAGCAGGTGACCAAGCAGCTCAACAAGCTCGTCAACGTGCTGAAGATCGTGGAGCTCGAACCCGCTCTCTCGGTGCAGCGCGAGCTGCTGCTGCTCAAGGTGCGCGCCGACGTGCAGACCCGCTCGCACGTGCTCGAGACCGTGCAGCTGTTCCGCGCGAAGGTCGTGGACGTCGCGACCGACACCGTCACCGTCGAGGCGACGGGCACCGCCGACAAGCTCGATGCGCTCATCCGCGTGCTGGAGCCGTTCGGCATCCGAGAGCTCGTGCAGTCCGGCATGGTCGCGGTCGCCCGCGGCAGCCGTTCCATGACCGACCGCGCGCTGCGCGCCGCCGAGAGGACCGCATAGCCATGCCCGAGATCTACTACGACGACGACGCGTCGCTCGACCCGATCCGTTCGCGCAAGGTCGCCGTCCTGGGCTTCGGCTCGCAGGGCCACGCGCACGCGCTGTCGCTCCACGACTCCGGCGCCGACGTCCGCGTCGGCCTGCCGTCGGGTTCCAAGTCCCGCGCGGCCGCGGAAGAAGCGGGCCTGCGCGTTCTCTCTCCGGAGGAAGCCTGCGCGGAAGCCGACCTCATCATGGTGCTCGCCCCGGACACCTCGCAGCGTCGGCTCTATCGCGAAGCGATCGAGCCGACGCTGCGACATGGCGACGCGCTGTTCTTCGCGCACGGCTTCAACATCCGCTTCGGGCTCATCACCCCGCCCGCCGGCGTGGACGTCGCGATGGTCGCGCCCAAGGGGCCCGGGCATCTCGTACGGCGCCAGTTCGAGGAGGGGCGCGGCGTGCCGTGCCTCGTCGCGATCGAGCAGGACGCGTCGGGTTCGGCACTGGCCTTGGCGCTCTCGTACGCCAAGGCCATCGGTGGCACTCGCGCGGGCGCGCTGCGGACGACGTTCACCGAGGAGACGGAGACCGACCTCTTCGGCGAGCAGGCGGTCCTCTGCGGCGGCGCGACGGCGCTGGTGCAGGCCGGCTTCGAGACGCTCGTCGAGGCGGGGTACCAGCCGGAGGTCGCGTACTTCGAGTGCCTCCACGAGCTCAAGCTCATCGTGGACCTCATGTACGAGGGAGGCCTCGCGAAGATGCGCTGGTCGATCTCCGACACCGCGGAGTACGGCGACTACACCCGCGGGCCGCGCATCGTCACCGCCGAGACCAAGGCCGAGATGAAGCGCATCCTCGAGGAGATCCGCAGCGGGCAGTTCGCGGAGGAATGGGTGGCGGAGGACGACGCAGGACGTCCCGTCTACACCAAGCTCGCCGAGGAAGGCGCGACCCACCCGATCGAGGAAGTGGGCGCCCGGTTGCGCCCGTTGATGAGCTGGATCGACAAGCGCTAACCCGCCCGCGTCCGCGCCCCGCGGCCCCGCCCCGCGGTTACTGGTGAGTAGCGACATCGCCGTTCACCAGTTCCCGCGTACGGTCAGCCGCCGTTCACCAGTGGCGGTGGCGGAGGTGAGCGCGGCGCGGGTCGCCGAGACGAGTGCGCCAGGTCGGTGGAAGACGTCTGCCCACGAGAACCGCAGCACGGTGACGCCTGGCACTCGGCCAAGGTCGTTGAACCGCGCGATGTCGGCCTGGTGCTGCTCGCGCGAGGAGTGGAACGCGTACCCCTCGACCTCGACGGCGACTCCCGCCGGAAACCAGAAGTCGACCCGTGCCCGCCGTCCGGTCGTGTCGACGAGCACCACCTGAGTGCGCGGGTACAGTCCGGCTCCGTGCAGGACGAGGCGCGCCTGCGACTCCGCGACCGACCCGCTGCGCGGGTCCAGCCTCGCGAACGAAGGCCAGGCGCGCGAGCGTACGTAGCGCCGCCCGGCGAGTCGTTCGAGCCGATCCGCCACCGCGTCCAACGTGACGGCCTTCGAACGCAGTAGACCGTCCACGGCGATGACCGCCTCATGGCGCGGCAGGGCGCGGAGCAGGTCGGTCGCCGTTCGCGTCGGGCTCGTCAGCCGGACGCCGTCGAGCCGGACCACGTCACCGTCATCGAGAGCCCAGCGGTGCAGCGTCCCGCCAGGGACGTCGTACCGACCGGCGCCGTCCACGGTGAAGTCGAAGCCTGGAACGAGCACGTCGCCACTGTGAAGGGCCGCCGCGGTGCGGTGACTCGCGACGACTGCTTCGTGCCGGAGCTGCTCGGCGCGGACCCGCGTCCGCAACGCGATCGCGCTGTCGGGGAGCGCGTACGCGCTCGGCGCCACGCGTACCCACCCCTCCGTCCGCACCAAGGAGCGGAACCGCGCCCAGTCGTAGCCGAGACCGCGCGCCGCCGCAACCGTGATGGCGCCGTCATGCGCGGCGGCGAACCGGTGCAACGGCGAGTCCATGCCATTCAGGGTGCCGCGCTCGACGGCCATGGAACCACCCCCTCCCGGCAATCTGTGGACAAGTGTCTCCGGTTACTGGTGAGTAGCGACGTCGCCGTTCACCACTTCGCGTCTGGCCCGCGCCGCTACTCACCAGTAACTTCCGGGCGGCCGGGCTGCGGGGGCCCGGGTAGGGTCGGCGCATGGGACGACCGGTGGTGCTTGTCGCGGAGGAGCTGGCGCCCAGTGCGCTCGACGTGCTGGGCTCCGACTTCGACGTACGGCACTGCGACGGCTCGGACCGTGCGCAGCTGCTGCCCGCGCTCAACGACGCGGACGCCGTGATCGTGCGCAGCGCCACCACGATCGACGCCGAGGCGCTCGCCGCCGCGCCCAAGCTCAAGGTCGTCGCCAGAGCGGGCATCGGGCTCGACAACGTCGACGTCCCCGCCGCCACCAAGGCCGGCGTCATGGTCGTCAACGCCCCCCAGTCGAACGTCATCTCCGCCGCCGAGCACGCGGTCGCGCTGCTGCTCGCGGTGGCGCGACGCATCCCGCGAGCCGACGCCTCCCTCCGAGCAGGGGAGTGGAAGCGCTCGAAGTTCACCGGTGTCGAGCTCGCGGGGAAGACCGCCGGCATCGTCGGCCTGGGCCGCATCGGCGTGCTCGTCGCGCAGCGCCTGTCCGCGTTCGGCATGCGGCTCGTCGCGTACGACCCCTACGTCCCCGCCGGCCGCGCCGCGCAGATGGGCGTACGCCTCCTGCCGCTCGACGACGTACTCACAGAGGCCGACGTCGTCACGATCCACCTGCCGAAGACGAAGGAGACGTCGGGCCTGATCGGCGAGCGCGAGCTCGGCCTCATGAAGCCCGACGCGATCCTCGTCAACGCCGCCCGCGGCGGCCTGGTCGACGAGCACGCGCTCGCGCAGGCGCTGAAGAACGGCACCATCGCCGGCGCCGGCGTGGACGTCTACGCCACGGAGCCGTGCACCGACTCGCCGCTGTTCGCGTTCGACAACGTCGTCGCCACGCCGCACCTGGGCGCCTCCACCACGGAGGCCCAGGACAAGGCCGGCACCGCCGTCGCGCGCAGCGTCAAGCTCGCGCTCTCCGGCGAGTTCGTCCCCGACGCCGTCAACGTCCAGGCCGCCGGCGTCATCGCCGAGGAGATCCGCCCCGCGCTCCCGCTGGTCGAGAAGCTCGGCCAGGTCCTCACGGGCCTCGCCCAGGAGGTCGTCAGCAACCTCACCGTCGAGGTCCGCGGCGAGATCGCCGTCCACGACGTCAACGTCCTCAAGCTGGCCGCGCTCAAGGGCGTCTTCGCGCCGGTGGTCGAGGAGCCGGTGACGTACGTCAACGCCCCGCTGTTCGCCGAGGACCGCGGCGTCACCGTCGACCTCACGACGAGCAGCGAGAGCCCCGACTACCGCAACCTCATCACCCTTCGCGGCACGACGGCCAAGGGGACGGTCTCGGTCTCCGGAACGCTCATCGGCCCGAAGATGCTCGAACGCCTCACCGAGGTCGACGGCTTCGACATCGACCTCACGCCGACGGCGCACCTCGCGTTCTTCCGCTACCACGACCGCCCGGGCATCGTCGGCGCGGTCGGCGGCATCCTCGGCGCCGCCGAGGTCAACATCGCGAGCATGCAGGTCTCCCGTACGCAGCAGGGTGGCGACGCGCTCATGGCCATCACGGTCGACACCGCGATCCCCGACGAGGCGCTGCGCGAGATCGGCGAGGCCGTCGGCGCGCACTCCGCCCGCGGCGTGGACCTCGTCGGGCAGTGACGCGGTTCACGACGCCGGACGGCGTGACGCTGGCGTACCGGCTCGTCGGCGAGGGCCCGTACCTCCTCTGCCAGCCCGGCGGACCTGGCCGCGCCTCCTCCTACCTCAGAGACCTCGCGGGCCTCGACAGGACGCGCACCCTCGTCCTCCTCGACTCGCGCGGCACCGGCGACTCCGACCGGCCGCCACCGGAACACCTCACGTGGCCGCACCTCGTCGGCGACCTCGACGCCCTCCGCGAGCACCTCGGCGCCGACACCGTCGACGTGCTCGGACACAGCGCGGGCGCTGTCGTCGCGCAGGCGTACGCCGCCGCGCACCCGCACCGCATCCAGCGCCTCGTGCTCGTCACGCCGTCGGGCCGGCTCCAGCTCGACGACCCGGCGCCCGACACCGAGCGCATCGTCCGTGCGCGCACCGACATCCCCGAGGCCGTCGAGGCGTACTTGAAAGGCGAGAGCCCCGCGCTACGGCCAGCCCTCTACGGACGCTGGGACGACGACATCAGGGCGCACGCGTACGGCGCCGACACCGAGATGGACGACGTCGCCGAACGCTCGTTCAACGCCGACCCGCAGCCCGACCGCGCCGCCATCGTGCAGGCGCTGACAGGAGTCACGAGCCCCGTCCTCGTCGTCGCCGGCGACCGCGACGGCGCGACCGGCGTGGAGAGCGCGTACGCCGTCGCGGCGTCGTTCCCGAACGCCCGCGTCGACGTCCTCCCAGGCGTGGGGCACTTCCCGTGGGTCGAGGTCCCTGAGCGATTCCGGTCACTCGTCGCGGAGTTCCTCGAAACGCCGGTCTGAGACGCCGTTCTCCGCGAGACTTTTCCGTCGTGACCACGACGACTCTCGCGGGCCCGCGCCGTTCGGTGGCGGGCCGCGCCACGCTCGCCGCGCTGCTCCTGCTCGGCTTCTACCTGCTCGGCTTCGCGATCATCGGCACGCTCGCGGCCATCAACATCGCGTTCTTCGCGAACGGCCGCGTCCCCGTCCGCATCACGATCTTCTCGGTGATCGTGGCGTTCGCTCTGCTGCGCGGGATGTTCTTCGTGGAGAAGCGCGGCGGCGCCGACGAGATCACCGGACTCGCGGTGACCGACGCCGACGAGCCGAGGCTCTGGGCGCTGATCCGCGAGATCGCGCAGCAGCTCGGCACCGATCCGCCGGCGCGCGTGTACCTGGTGCCCGACGTCAACGCGTTCGTGACCCAGCGCAGCAAGCTGATGGGCCTCGTGCCCGGCGAACGCATCATGGGCATCGGCCTGCCGTTGCTGCACGTGCTCACGGTCGACGAGCTGCGCGGCGTTCTGGCGCACGAGTTCGGGCATTACACCGGCGGCGACACGCGCCTCGGCCCGCTCGTCTACCGCGGCCGCGCGTCGATCGGCCGCACGATCGGCCACCTCGGCGCGGACTCGTTGCTGGCCACGGTGTTCACGACGTACGGCAAGCTCTACCTCCGCGTCAGCCAGGCGGTCTCGCGCCGCCAGGAGCTCGACGCCGACGCCAACGCTGCCCGCGTCGCCGGCCCCGCGGCGCACGCCTCCGCGCTGCGGAAGGTGCACGTCGCGGACCCGGTGTTCGACACGTTCATCGGCCGCTTCGTCCAGCCGCTCTGGAACGCCGACGCGAGGCCCCGCGCCCTCTACGCCGGCTTCGAGCAGTTCCACGACCACCCCGACCACGAGGAGTCGCTGGCCCGCGTCGCCGCGCGGATGGAGGAGCGGGAGGGCGATCGGTACGACTCGCACCCCGCCCTGCGCGTCCGCCTCGCCGCCCTCGGCGACGTGCCCGCCGAGGCCGAGGACGGCGACCGCGCGCGGACGCTGCTCGCCGACGCGGACCAGGTGGACGAGCGGATGTCGCTGCTCGTCTCCCGGCTCGGGACGGAGAGCAACTCGCTGCGCGCCGTGGAGTGGGACGACGCTGCCGCGGAGACGATGCTCGCGCCGGTCGTGCGCCAGGACCAGGCGCGGCTGTACGCCGCCGTCTCCACCCTGACGGGCGCCGAGCCGACGGTCGGCGCCGCACTCGACCTCGTCGAGGCGGGCCGCGTCGTCGAGCTCGCGACCGCGATCGACCAGCGCGTCGCCACAGTGCCCGAGGAGGACCGGCTCGAGGTGTCGAACGACCTCGTCGCCGACCTGCTCGCGGGCGCCGTCGGCGCGGCGCTGACGACCGAGCGCGGCTGGCGCTGGGGGCTGCGCTGGTCCGGCCCCGCGGCGCTCGTCGCCCCGACGGGGAAGCCCTGGGACTACGGCAAGGCGGTGTACGACGCCGTCGGCGACCCCGCCAACCTCCCGGCCCTGCGCAAGAAGCTGCGCGCAACCGGCATCGCGGCATAGGGGGAGCGCACGCTACCGTCGTACGCATGACGGACCTCGACCTCGCCATCGAGCTGACCGGCACGCCGCGCGACCCCGCGGACGTGCTGGCCGACCCCGGCTTCGGGCGGCACTTCACCGACCACATGGCCACCGCCCGCTGGACCCGTGAGGGCGGCTGGGGCGAGGCGCGGATCCGGCCGTACGCGCCGCTGTCGTTCGACCCGGCGACGTCGTTCCTGCACTACGGGCAGGCGATCTTCGAGGGCTTCAAGGCGTACCGCCACCCCGACGGCTCGGTGCACACGTTCCGGCCCGAGCGCAACGCCGCGCGGTTCGCCCGCTCCGCCGCGCGGCTCGCGCTGCCGGAGCTGCCGCCGGAGTGGTTCGTGGGGCTCGCCGACGAGCTGATCCGTACGGACCGCGAGTGGGTCCCGACGGGCGGCGAGTCGAGCCTGTACCTGCGGCCGTTCATGCTCGGCACCGAGGTCGGCCTCGGCGTGCGGCCGAGCAGCGAGGCGCTCTTCCTGATCATCGCGTCGCCTGCGGGCTCGTACTTCGCCGGCGGCGTGAAGCCGGTCTCGATCTGGCTCTCCGAGGAGTACGTCCGCGCGGCGCCCGGCGGCACCGGCGCGGCGAAGAGCGCCGGCAACTACGCCGCCAGCCTCATCGCCCAGCAGGAAGCGATCGCGAACGGCTGCGAGCAGGTGGCGTTCGTCGACGCCGTCGAACGCCGCTGGGTCGAGGAGCTCGGCGGCATGAACCTGTTCTTCGTCCACGAGGACGGCCTCATCGTCACGCCGGAGCTGACCGGCACGATCCTCGAGGGCGTCACGCGCGACACGATCCTCACCCTCGCCGACGGGCTGGGCCACAAGGTCGAGGAACGCCGCGTCGACATCGAGGAGTGGCAGAAGGGCGTGCTCGAGGGGACGGTCACCGAGGTCTTCGCCTGCGGCACCGCCGCGGTCGTCACGCCGGTCGGCGTCCTGCGCTGGCGCGGCGGCGAGGCGGTCACCGGCGACGGCGGCACCGGGCCCGTCACGGCGAGCATCCGCGGCGCGCTGCTCGACCTGCAGCAGGGTCGTACGGAGGACCCCCACGGCTGGCTGCACCGCGTCTGCTGATTTTCGGGGTCCCCGCGGCCGCGCGCAGCGCGGTCGTGGGGGGAGTTGACATACTCCCGGGCATGCCGATCACGCCCACCAAGAAGATCTGGATGGACGGCGAGCTCGTCGACTGGGACGACGCCACCATCCACGTGCTCAACCCGACGCTGCACTACGGGTGGGGCGTGTTCGAGGGCATCCGCGCGTACGCCACCGACCGCGGCCCCGCGGTATTCCGGCTGACCGAGCACATCGAGCGCCTGTTCCGTTCGGCGCACATCTACTTCCTCGAGCCGCAGTTCACGGTCGAGCAGGTCATCGCCGCGACGAAGGAGACCGTCCGCGTCAACGACGTCGAGTCCTGCTACATCAGGCCTCTCATGTACCTCGGCCACGGCGAGATGGGCCTGCTCCCCGTCACGTCCAACACGCGCATCTCCATCGCCGTCTGGCCGTGGGGGACGTACCTCGGCGATGCGGCCGAGGAGAACGGCGTCCGCGCCCGCGTCTCGTCGTGGCAGCGGATCAGCGCCAACGCCATCCCGCCGGCGGGCAAGGGCACCGGCCAGTACATCAACTCCTCGCTGGCCAAGGTCGAGGCGATCAAGGCCGGCTACGACGAGGCGATCATGCTCACGCCCAGCGGCAACGTCGCCGAGGGCTCCGGGGAGAACCTCTTCGTCGTCACGCGCGGCACCGTCTACACGCCGCCGGTCGTGGACGGCGTGCTCGCCGGCCTGACCCGCGACTCGATCATGACGATGGCGCGCGACGAGGGCATCGAGGTCGTCGAGAAGAGCATCGTCCGTTCCGACCTGTACCTCGCCGACGAGGTGTTCTGCACAGGCACCGCCGCGGAGGTCGTGCCGATGGTCGAGATCGACGACCGCAAGGTCGGTAAGGGCGTTCCCGGGCCGGTCACGAAGCGGCTCATCGAGCTGTACCGCCAAGCCGTCACCGGACGGCTCGACCGGTACAAGGAGTGGAACGAGTACGTGCGCGAGTAGTACAAAAACGGGCATCCCCTCACTCAAGGAGCCCTCGATGCCCCGCACGTTCCGTCTCGCGCTCGTCGCCGTCGCGCTGGCCGGTGTGGTCGCGCCCGCCGCCGCGTCGGCCGATCCCGAGCCGCCCTGCAAGCTCACCGGGGGGCCGCAGCTGGAGTTCCACGACGGCCGTCCGGTCGTCGTCGTCTACCCGTACCAGTGGGTCTGCTGACGGAGGTCGCTCATGCGTACGTTCCGCATCGCCGTGTCCGCGCTCGCTCTCGTCGCCGTCGCCGCCCCCGCGGCGTCCGCAGGCAACCAGTGCGAGCCCTACGTGTACTACGAGCAGGTCGGCCCCGTCGCCGTGCCCGTCGTCACCGTCGTCTGCTAGCTCGCATCACGAAGGGCGGGTCGCCGGCACGCGCCGGTGCCCGCCCTTCGTCGTGCCCGGGCTACGAGGGGCTGGGGATCTCCTCCCACCACTGGCACCACCAGTCCGCGCCCACGAGGATGCGGATCTTCGGGTGCCAGCAGTAGGAGATGTCCTTCTCCGCCTCGAGGTAGTAGAGGCAGTTGTCGCAGCGCTCGTCGCCGTACGGCTTCCCCTTGAGGATCGAGTCCTCGATGAGGTGCTGCAGCTTGAGGTGGTTCTCTTCGTCGATGGGCTTCGGCTCGGGAAGGGGCAGTTCCGTCATGCCTCCATCCAAGCAGGTAGCCTCCCGCCCGTGCGCATCGCGAGGTTCAGCGTCGAGGGCGACGTGTCGTTCGGCGTCGTCGAGGGAGACGAGGTCGCGGCGCTGTCGTCGCACCCGTTCGGGCCGGTGTCGTTCAGCGGCGCGCGCTACGCCCTGGGCGACGTACGCCTGCTCGCCCCGATCATCCCCAGCAAGGTCGTCGCGATCGGCAAGAACTACGCCGACCACGCCCGTGAGATGGGCGGCGAGCCGCCGGCGGCGCCGGTGATCTTCCTCAAGCCGTCGACAGCGGTGGTCGGTGCCGGCGACCCGATCGCGCGGCCCGCTTCGGTCGAGCGGCTCGACTACGAGGGCGAGCTCGCGGTGGTCATCGGCAGGCTCGCGCGCGACGTGCCGCGCGAACGCGCGCTCGACGCGGTCCTCGGCTACACCTGCGCCAACGACGTCACCGCGCGCGACCAGCAGCAGACCGACGGGCAGTGGTCGCGGGCCAAGGGGTACGACTCGTTCTGCCCGCTGGGGCCGTGGATCGAGACCGACCTCGACCCCGCCGGCGCGCGGGTCACGACGACGCTGAACGGCGAGACGAAGCAGGACGCCCCGACGTCGCTGCTGCTGCACTCGGTCCCCGACCTGGTGGCGTACGTCACCGCCGTCATGACCCTGCTCCCTGGCGACGTGCTGCTGACGGGCACACCCGCGGGCGTCGGCCCGATGGACGTGGGGGACGAGGTGTCGGTGACCGTCGCCGGCATCGGCACGCTGACGAACCCGGTGGTGGCGCGTGGTTGAGGTCCGTACCCGATTCGCTCCGGCGCCGTCCGGCGACCTGCACGTCGGCAACGTCCGTACCGGCCTGTTCTCGTGGGCCGTCGCGCGGCACGCGGGCGGGAAGTTCGTGTACCGGATCGAGGACACCGACGCGACGCGGGCGACCGACGAGTCGTTCCACGCGGCGGTCGACGTGCTGCGCTGGCTCGGGCTCGACTGGGACGAGGGGCCCGTCGTGGGGGGTCCGTCGGCGCCGTACCGGCAGAGCGAGCGCTTCGACGTCTACGCCGGCGTCGTCGCGCAGCTGCAGGAGGGCGGGCACGCGTACCCCTGCTGGTGCACGCCCGAGGAGATCACCGCCCGCAAGGCGGGTCGCGGGGACAAGACGCCGGGGTACGACGGCTTCTGCCGCACGCGCACGGACTCGCCCGAGGGCCCCGCGACGATGCGCTTCCGGATGCCCGACGGGTCGACGACGTGGGACGACCTCGTCCGCGGCGAGATCACCATCGAGCACAAGGACGTACCCGACTTCACGATCCTGCGTACCAATGGGCACCCGCTGTACATGCTCGCGGCGACCGTGGACGACGTGCTCATGGGGATGACGCACATCATCCGCGGCGAGGACCTCATCGCGGCGACGCCGCGGCAGATGGCGATGTACGCGGCGATGGGCGTCTCTCGCGAGTCGTTCCCGAAGTTCGGTCACCTGCCGCTCATCGTCGGCGAGGACTCGAAGCCCCTGTCGAAGCGCAACGGCGAGGTGTCGATCGCGTGGTACCGCCGCCATGGCTTCCTGCCCGAGGCGATGCTCAACTACCTCGCGCTGCTCGGCTGGTCGCTGCCGGGGACCGACCGTGAGGTGTTCACGGTCGAGGAGCTGGTGGCGGCGTTCGACGTGACCCGGGTCTCGAAGAACCCCGCGCGCTTCGACGTGAAGAAGCTCGAGGCGATCAACGGCGAGCACATCCGGCTCATCGCCGAGGGCGACCTCGCGGCGCGGCTGACGCCGGTGCTGCAGGACGCGGGGGTGCTGCCGGACGAGCCGTCGCCCTCGCAGCGGGAGCTCTTGCTGGAGGCGATCCCGCTGATCCAGACGCGGCTCGCGCGGCTCACCGAGGCGCCGGAACTGCTGCGCTTCCTCTTCGCCGGTTCCGACTTCGCCGTGGATGGCGAGGCGGCGGGGAAGGCGTTGCTGGGGGAGGTGCTGCCGACGCTGGAGGCCGCGCGCCGGGCCCTGGCGGGGGTCGACCCGTGGGAGACGGCGGGGATCGAGGCGGCGCTGCGCGCGGCGCTGGTGGAGGGGCTCGGCATCAAGCCGAAGCACGCGTTCGGCCCGCTCCGCGTCGCGGTGACCGGGCGCACGATCTCGCCGCCGCTGTTCGAGTCGATGGAGCTGCTCGGCCGCGACGTGACGCTGGCTCGGGTCGACGCCGCGATCACCGACATCCGCGGCGGCTGAGCCGCCACCCCGCGGTTACTGGTGAGTAGCGACTCGCGCCACGCGGAAACTGGTGAACGGCGACGTCGCTACTCACCAGTAACCGCCCGGTCGGACGGGTCGGGCGGAGTGCGGAAGGCTTTGGCGCGGGGCGGCGCGGTCAGGTAGGCTCGTCCGGTTCCCGAAGCCGGTCCGGGCGAGAGTCCGGGGGCTGGCGGCTGGGATGCATTGGGGTATGGGGTAATTGGCAGCCCGGCTGATTCTGGTTCAGCTAGTCTAGGTTCGAGTCCTGGTACCCCAGCTCAGCACCATCCCTAGGGCCCCGTCGTCTAGCGGCCTAGGACACCGCCCTCTCAAGGCGGCGGCGCCGGTTCGAATCCGGTCGGGGCTACTCCGTACAGCACGAAGGCAGGGCCTCGGCCCTGCCTTTCGTCGTCTCTAGCGAGCGCCGTACGCGGGGTGGCGCTGCTTGGTGCACTCGCGGCAGAGGCAGAGTCCGCTCGCGACCTGGAAGAACGTACGGACCGCCTTCGGGTCGTCGGCCCACGGCTTGCGCTGCTCGGGCACCGCGACGGTCGTGACGGTCTCGGGGAGCGGCGTGACCAGGCGCAGGTGCGACATCGGGAGCCTCCGTACGAGCCCGGCGCGTCGTCTCGGCCGGCTGTCCCCACTGTCCCGATTGCACCCATACGGGCGCTATGACGCGCTCGGGTGGTTTTGCCACTATCCGTTCTGACTAGGCCGGGCAGCGCCGCGATGCCCACAGCGACACGGAATCCGTTGCGACACAAGGATTTCCGGGCGCCGATGTCGTTGCTACGCGCACGCGCGCACCATAGGTTGACCGCGTCGGGGCGCGGTGCTTCCGACCTCTTACGGAGGTGTCGTACGTGAACAAGTCCGAGCTGATCGACACGATCGCCGAGAAGGTCGGCGGACGCGCCGCGGCGGCGAAGGCCGTCGACGCCGTGCTCGACAGCATCATGGCCGCGGTCGCCAAGGGCGAGCGGGTCGGGATCGTCGGCTTCGGGACGTTCGAGAAGCGCGTCCGCGGCGCCCGCACCGCGCGCAACATCCGCACCGGCGCGACCATCAAGGTCAAGGCGACGTCGGTGCCGGCGTTCCGCGCGGGCTCCGGCTTCAAGGAGACCGTGGCGAGCGGCGGCAAGAAGACCGGCGCGAAGAAGGCGGCCCCGGCGAAGGCGGCGAAGGCCGCCGCGAAGCCCGCTGCCAAGAAGACGGCCGCGAAGGCGGCTCCGGCGAAGAAGGCCGCGACGAAGGCCCCCGCCAAGACCGCCACGAAGGCGGCGGCCAAGAAGGCTCCGGCGAAGAAGGCGGCCAAGGGCCGCTAGCAACGCCGCAGCGGCGCTTCCCCTGCGGGGCCTCACTCCTCCGGGAGTCGGGGCCCCGCCGCCGTTTCCGCCCCCGCCCAGGAAGTTTCGGTGGGTACTGCGGTAGCCGGTCCTCCTGGGAGTGCCTTCATAGCCGTTGACCTGCGCATTTGACCGCTCGGCGAAGCTGGCGACGCGCCCGGGCCTGGGGGGCTTTTCGGGGTTTGCCAACCCCGCCGCTCGGCGAGCGGTCGTCTCGGCCGCTTGCGAGGCCCGTCCGGGTGCGGACTCCGCAAGGGTGTGCCGTGGCCAGGGAGTTGAAAGAGCCGGGGACGACGGGATCGTGAGGTTCGGCGGGAACGGTCGCGGTGTCATGGCGCGAAGGGTCCGGATAGAGGTTGCGCGGGACGTTGCGCGGGCTACTGCTTGTCGCGCACATCACGGCCTGTTCCCGTCACCTCGAACGCGGTGCTGAACCTGAACTCGCGCGTCACGTTCCGTCCGCCGACGCGATATGTGACGGTCCCTCCGGACGCGCGAAGCCGTCCGAGTCGGCGCGGCACGAAGGGCACCAGGACGTACCAGCAGGCGTCCGACTCGGCCGTGATCCGCTGCTCGCGCAAGGGCACGGCCCCGGTCTTGGGGAGGCGGAACAGGTCGGCGGCGACGACGCCGCCCCAGAACTCGTTTCCGCCGCAACTCCACGCGAGCACGGGTTCCGGGGTGTCGAGCCCGGGCGTCACGGAGCGCAGCGTGACGGACCGAATCTCGACGGCGCCGCGTCCTTCGACGCGAAGCGGGATGCCGAGGTTGTACGTCGAGCCGACGCGAGCGTCATGCGTGATGCCCGTGCCAGGGGGGTTGAGGGCGAGCGAGGCGTGTCCTCCGCGCCCGACGTACGGAAGGCCGCTCTCCCACACCGCGTACCCGGCGAGGGCCACGACGACGACGGCGAGGCCGCGCAGAGCGACGGAGACGCGCGAGCGGCGCCCCCTGGCAAGGGGACGCCGCTGCGCGATCCGATCAGTGAGAGGCACGATCAGCCAGAGACATACAACGCATGATTCAGCGCCGACGCTGGCACGTCCACGTCTCCCCAGACGTGCCAGTCCTTGAGCCTGGTCGTCGTCTTGATCGTGGCGCGGTGCTTGGCGTCCATCATCGACTCGGCCGAGAGACCGACGCCGTACGCCGACACGCCGAAGGTGTACTTGTAGGTCTTGCCCGAGTCCTTGGTGAACGTCCAGTTCTGGTACATCGTCATGGAGCGGCCTTCGGCCTTGGCCTCGCGGTACTCGTCCCAGCCGTCGCCGCCCAACGCCCGCGACCCGTAGCGGGTGCCGCCCGTCCACTTCGTCGTGGTGACGCGCTCCTCATGGGTCGCGGTGGGGCCTCGGTCCTCGTCGTAGCCCGTGGGACACCACGTCCTTTTCTCGTAGACGCTGACGAACTCGCTCTCGAACGGGATGGCCTGGTCGCCCTCCTTGTAGCCGCCCGTAGAGGTTGACTTGCCGCTGTTCGTGACGTTGACCGAACCGCTGATCTTCCAGCCCTTGGCTTCCAGGTTCAGGGCGGCGGCGATCTTGGTATTGGCGCTCTCCGCGTAGGCGTAGGCCGTCTTCATCCCGAGCCAGGAATGAACCTCGCCTACCGGCATCCAGACCTGCGAGTTCTTCAGCGAGTCCACGAACCACTTGCCTTGGTTGATCGGCTTGCGGCACCGGGCGTCGCCGCCCAGCGGGTCCTCCTCCTCGTCGGGGGCCATGATCCCGACCGGTTCGGCCGGCGGGCCGACGGCCATGTCGAGCAGGGCGTCCAGGCCCTCGACCTCCACGGCGGGGGACGGCGCTATGGGCGCCGTGTCGATGACCCCGCCTGCGTCACCGGGCAGCACCGGACGCGAGAGGGCGGGCGGCGTCTCCGGGTCGTACGGGTCGTTCGCGGGCGTGTCACCGAGCCCGTAGACACCGACGCTGGCGCCCACAGAAACGACCGTGAGGACACCGACGTTGACCGGCGCCATGACGAGGCCCGTACCGCCGCCATACCGCATGAGCGACGAGTAGATCGCACCGGCTCCGTGCAGCGTGCGCCACGTCACGTCGGCACCGAGCGTCTGCGTGGCCGACAGGAACATGTTGACCGTGCCGTTGGCGAACTGCGCTTCTGCCAACAGGGCGTCGCTCATCGGGACGTTGAGGACGTACACGCCTGCGGCGTTCGTCTCGGCGCGGGCGAGCTCCACGTCCTCACCCAGAGCGGCCCGGTTCCGGATCAGACTCAGGACGACCGGCATACCCGCGACAGGGCTTCCCTCGGCGTCCACGACCCGGCCGTACACCGTGTTCATCCACGGCGCGACGGCGGCGGGGTCGAGCACCGTAAGGCCGTCGCCGTTGGTGTCAGCGAGGCGCCACGCGGGATCGACCAGGCCGAAGACCCGGTTCACAGTGCCGTCTGCCGCGGTGGCTCGCTCGGGCCGCAGCGCCGCGCCGGGAGTGAAGTCAGCGGACGACGTTCCAGTCGTCGCGGTGACCAGTGACGCGGCCAGAGCCGCCGTCAGGAGTGGGGCGCCGAGGATGCGGCGGCGCCAGGGTGCATGTGCCATCTGTCTTGCCTTTCGGTAGGGATGCCACGGCGCTTGCTGCCCCCCGAGGGCATCCGGCGAAAGCACGTCGCGTGGCACGGACCCGGCGCCGAACGGCGCCGGGAATCTGTGGCGGTCAGGTCAGGCGACGCGCGACCTCCCGCAGACCCCAGGTCATTTCGCGCTGCAACGGCAGGGCATCGGCCCACGGCTCGGCCAGCGCGGCGACCATGGCGACCTCTCGGACCAAGCGCTGAGCCCTGCCGTGCGCCGCTGTTCGGCCGGCGCGTCGGGCAGATCGATGATCGCGTGGGCGTGGTCGAGCAGCCAGTCGCGGAGCCGGTCGGCGTCGGTGGCGGGGCCGACGAGCGGCAGGTCACTCCCGACCTCGGGCGGGGGCGGCAGGGGCTTCGGTTCCAGGAGCATGCGCACGTCGTCGACGACGCGCGGCACGAATTCGTCCTCCCCGTCGAGCTGGCAGGCGAGCTCTTCAAGTGCCAGCGCGAGGCCGAGGGAGCGATCCCAGGTCAGATGATCGGACACGGAGCCGCGAGCGCGCCGTGCCAGGCGCTCGGTCACGGCGGCGAGCTTGCCGCGCGTCCAGGACGGCAGGGGCTCGCTCACGCCGCCCCCTGCGGCCAAGCGGTGCCCGCCCGGGCAAGAGTCCGATCCACACGCGGGCGGGCACCGGCCAGAGCTGCGCAGGCAATGATGAAACCTGCGCGGCTGTTCGTGGTCATGCGGTCCTCTTCCTCGTCTGAGTGGACGGACGCGCCCCTACGCACGCCCGCCCGGGGTTTCATGGGGCGAGCGGGTACGACTCGACGCAGATCCACGAAACCTCTTCGGCGGCGGGCACGAACGTCACGTTCATGTAGCAGACGGCGACCGGCGTCCCGCCTGCACCCAAGAACGAGACGGTCCCGGCTGCCGAGCCGATACCGCCCGCGCCGTTGGCCGTGACGCACGTGGTCAGCGGCATGTGCAGCGCGGCGACGGTGCGCTGGGTGTCAATGACGGCGGGCGCCGTCGTGGCGCCGTTCGCGCGCAGCGTCCAGGTCCCGGGGGCGAGCGAGTCGCCTTCGGCGCAGATGCGCAGCGCGTACGGGGAGGCCGTGGGGTACGTCTCCATGCGGGCGCGGGCGAACAGGACGCTGCTCGCGTCGGCGGTCTCGTCGGCGAAGGCCGGCGATGGCGCGTTGACCATCACGGCGGCGAGCAGGACGACAGCGGCGGCGCTGGTTGCGGTGCTCATGCGGTTCCCTCCGGGGGCGCGTCCGCGGGTGCGGACGCTGGAGGAACCTTCTTCACTCCGGGAGTGGTCGAACCCTCTTCCTCGGCTAGCAGATACGAGCCTCCCCGCGTGCACCGCACCCGCTCGGGTGGTGGCAACGGGGCGAGCCGCCGACAGACCGGGGCGACGCGCTGCTCCCAGGTAATCACCATGTCGGCGACGTAGATCGACACCGTGTCGCCGTCGTCGGTCGGGTCGTCGTCGGCGCCGTCTCCGCCGTCGCCCTTTCCGACCCCGACGCAGACGAGCGCGGGTGTGGTGCAGGTGGTCGAAGGCCCGCCCGGGTCTTGGTCGGGGATGCCCTGGGACGCAGGGGTCAACGTCCCTATTCCCCCGACCGGGCCTACGGAGTGGCCCGGGCGGGCTTCCGGCCCCGCGCCGCGCATCCCGGCCGTTGCCAGGAAAGGACGCGAGACGAACGGGGCGGTTCGTGGCAGGTCGCGGACGTACGGCAAGGGCACGCCCGCGATCCGGGCGACGACGGCGAGGACGGCGAAGCCGGTCGCGGCGGTCATCGCGGTCGCGGCCGACCCGACAGCGCCAGAGCGCGCCGTCGTGGCCGGCTGGCGCAGCAGGGCGAGGAGGCCGAGGTACCTGGCGTCGGTCTCGCGGGTTTTGCGGCGGGTGTCAAGCTTAGCTTTGGCGCTCCTGTGGCGGCGGTTGACCTGGCCCTTGTTGAGCAGCCCCACGATCTCGGCGATCTCGTCCTGGGGGAAGCCGCCGAGGTACACCAGGACGAACACCTCGCGCTCCTCGTCGGAGAGGCAGTCCAGGTCTCCCAAGGCGTCGTGCAGGAGCGCGCGCACGGCGTCGTCGTGCGCGCTGTCGGCCCGCTGGTCGAACGCGGCGCGCTCGGCGAGCTCCTGCTCCCGGCTGGCCTTGCGCAGAACGCTCAGACCCTCACGGACGACGGCTTTCCGCAGGTACGCGAGCCAGTTGGCGACGTCGGCGGGGACGCCGTGGTCGAGCACTCGGAGAATCACGTCGTGAACGACGTCCTCGGCCCGCACCGCGTCGAGTCGGGTGGTCAGGCTGACCAAGGCGATCAGCGCGTCCCGCTCGGAGGACAGCACACTCACGGCCTCGTGCTTGCGCGCGGCGGCGGCGTCCGTCGCGGCGTCGGTCGGCACGGCGCGGCGCGGCGTCGGGCAGGTCACGTTCAAAGCCCCCGTTGGACGGTCGTAGGGATGAGGCGGCTGGTCTTGCCTCTACTCCTTAGACGCTTCTCGACGGGTGAAAAAATCGCACCGGAACAACTTTTCTCGCGCTGTCCCCACGATGTACGGCCGACCGTGCGCGAACGGGACGGCAACTGTCGGGTATCCGACACTCGGGCCGCGAGGGGCCGCGAAGAGGGGCGTCACAAACCCTCGCGGTGGGGACTGCTGCAAAACCCAGGTCGATCCCGGACGCGCCGTCACGCTCAGATCGCGCCAGTCCGTACCCGGTGGGTACGGACTGGCGGCCGTGCGGAAGCGGTGAGTTCGGCAGTCCGTACTCACCGGTAACATCCCGCGCCGCTCGCGGGGGAGGCGCGGGCTAGCGCAGGGTGACGATGTTGAGCTCGCGGACGACGCGCTCCGCGCCTTCGCCCTCGGTCTCGAACCGCACCCGCTGACCCACCGCCAGCTTGAGCAGACCTGACCGGGAGAACGCCGCCGGCGGGATCGGGATGTCGGTGCCGTCGTCGAGGATGATCGACCCGCTCCGGGTCGCCTCGCTGAACTCCCTCACCGTGCCCTGCATCGCGTTCGCTCCCTAGGTGGTCAGCCGCGCAGCGAGTCTAGCGGTGGCGGGACCCACGCCCAGCGCCAGCGCGGCGGCGAGGTCGGCGGGGGTGTCGACGTCGCGTTCGAGCGAGGGCCAGCGGCCGAACGGCAGCTGCACCGCCCCCGTCATCATGTGCGCGTCGCGCGACTGCGGGCCGTACCGCGGCTCGAGCGCCACGCCCGCCCTCGCGGTGAGAACGGTCGTGCCGTCGCCGCGGGCGTCGGGGAGGACGGCGCGCTCGTACGCCGCCGCCGCCGACAGCGCGGAAGCCAGCTCGGCAGGCACCAGGCAGGGCAGGTCGGAGGAGACGGAGGCGACGCCGTTGCGCGGCCACAGCGACCCCGCGTAGCGCGCCCCGTCGGTGAGCGCCGGGTTGATGCCGGCGTCGGCGGTGTCGGCGACGACCCGCGCGCCGAGCGGCTCCAGCGCGGCGGCGGCACGGAGGTCGTTGGTGACGACGAGCACGCCGTCGACGGAAGGACACGCGACGCACGCGGCGACGACGTCGCGGGCCATGGCCAGCGCGGCCTCCTCACGCAGCGCGTCGGGCAGCCCGAGCCGCGTCTTCGCGACCCCGAGCTCCTTCACAGGAACGATCACCGACCACTGCATCCGCCCATCCTCCCGTGCGAGGATCGGGGTCCGAACCCTGGGTGAGGGAGCGACGCGTTGGAGCCGTGGTACCGGCTGGCCGTGATGATCATCCGGCCGCTGTTGTGGCTGCTCTTCAAGACCGACTTCAAGGGTCGCGAGGAGCACCTGCCGCGCGAGGGCGGCGTGATCGTCGCGGTCAACCACATCTCGTACGCCGACCCGTTCGCGATCGCGCTGTTCCTCCACTCGTGGAAGCGCCGGCCTCGCTTCATGGCGAAGAGCAGCGTCTTCAAGATCCCCGTCGGCGGGCGGATCGTCCGCGGCGCGAGGCAGATCCCCGTCTACCGCGACACCGCCGACGCAGGCAACGCGCTGCGCGCCGCGGTCGCCGCGGTCAAGGACGGCGAGTGCGTCGTCATCTACCCCGAGGGCACGGTCACGAAGGACCCCGACTACTGGCCGATGGCGTCGAAGACCGGCGTCGCGCGGCTCGCGCTCGCCACCGGCGCGCCGGTGATCCCGGTGGGGCAGTGGGGCGCGCAGCACTTCCTCGGCCGCGAGAAGGGCTTCCAGCCGTTCCCGCGCAAGACGCTGCGGGTGCGGTGCGGGCCAGCGGTCGACCTGTCCCAGTGGGAGGGCGCGGAGCCGACGGCGGAGGTGCTGCGCGCGATGACGCTGAAGGTGATGAACGCCGTCACGGAACAGGTCGCGGCGATCCGGGGAGAGGACCCGCCGAAGGTGCCGTTCGTGCCGCCGCGCAAGCTCGACGCCGTACGCGACGACGACCGGCGCAGCGCGTGACGCGCGCGGCGGTCCTCGGGACCGGGTCGTGGGGTACGGCGTTCGCCGCGGTGCTCGCCGACGCCGGCACCGAGACGGTGCTGTGGGCGCGCAGGCCGGAGCTCGCGGCGGCCGTGTGCGACACGCACGAGAACCCCGACTACCTCAGCGGCGTACGCCTGCCCGACTCGCTGACGGCGACGGCGGACGCGGAGGAAGCGTTGCGGGACAGCGACTTCGTGGTCCTCGCCATCCCTTCGCAGACGCTGCGCGCCAACCTCGCGCAGTGGGCGCCGCTCATCCCGCGCGACGCGACGCTGGTGTCGTTGATGAAGGGCATCGAGCTCGGCACCACGAAGCGGATGAGCGAGGTGATCTGCGAGGTCGCCGACGTCCCGTGTGAGCGCGTCGCGGTCGTCTCCGGCCCGAACCTCGCCCGCGAGATCGCCGCCAAGCAGCCCGCCGCGACGGTCGTGGCCTGCGGCGACAACGACGCCGCCGAACGTCTCCAGGCCGCGAGCATCACGCCGTACTTCCGCCCGTACACCAACGTCGACGTCGTCGGCTGCGAGCTCGGCGGCGCCGTCAAGAACGTCATCGCGCTGGCCTGCGGCATGGCCGAGGGCATGGGCTTCGGCGACAACACGAAGGCCTCGATCATCACCCGCGGCCTCGCCGAGATGGCGCGGCTCGGCGCGGCGCTGGGCGCCGACCCGCTGACGTTCTCGGGCCTCGCCGGTCTCGGCGACCTCGTCGCGACGTGCACGTCTCCGTTGTCCCGCAACAGGACCGTAGGGGAGCAGCTCGGCCGGGGCCGTTCGCTCGCCGACATCATCGGCGAGATGCGCATGGTCGCCGAGGGCGTGAAGTCGAGCGAGTCGATCGTCGCGCTCGCCACGAAGCACGACGTCGAGATGCCGATCTCCGAGCACGTCGCGAAGGTCGTCCACGACGGCATGAAGCCCCAGGAGATGCTGCGCAGCCTGATGTCCCGCGAGGCGAAGCCGGAGCAGGCGTGAGCAGCGACGACGTCTACACGAAGGCAGTCCACCTGCCCGACGCGCCGGTCCCCCACGAGCGGCCCATCGGCCTGCCGACGTACCGCACGAGCGCGTTCGTCTTCGACACCGCCGAGGACTACGCCGAGGTCCTCGGCAGCCGCAAGCCCGGCTACGTCTACACGCGCATCGACAACCCGACGGTCGACGCGTTCGGGGCGGCGGTGGCGATGTTCGAGGGCGCGGAGGCGGCGCAGTGCTTCGCGTCGGGGATGGCCGCGATCTCGACGGTGCTGCTGACGTTCCTCTCGGCGGGCGACCACGTCGTGGCGCAGAGCGCGCTGTACGGCGGGACGTACTCGATGTTCGCGCACGTGCTGCCGCGCTTCGGGATCGAGACGACGTTCGCCGGCTCGGTCGAGGAGGCCGCGGCGGCGGTCCGCCCGACGACCCGGCTCGTCTACGGCGAGACGATCTCCAATCCGACGCTCGTCGTCGCCGACCTCCCAGGGCTGGCGTCGGTGGCGCACGACGCGGGGGTGCCGTTCGTCGTGGACTCGACGTTCGCGACGCCCGTCGTGTGCCGCCCGCTGGAGTGGGGCGCCGACGTCGTCGTGCACTCCGCGACGAAGTACTTCGGCGGGCACACCGACGCGACCGGCGGCGTCGCGCTCGGCAGCGCGGATCTCATGGCCAAGGTGCGCGCGCTGCGTACGGACCTCGGCGGGTCGCTGGCGCCGGACGAGGCGTTCCTCCTGCACCGCGGGCTCGCGACGCTGCCGTTGCGGATGGACAGGCAGTGCGAGTCGGCGCTGGCGTTCGCGACGGCGATGCGGGCGTACGCCGCCGTGGCCTATCCGGGGCTGACCGACGACCCGGGCCATGAGCTCGCCACCAAGCTCTTCGACTCCCGCAGGGGCAGCACGCGGTACGGCGCCATCGTCACGATCGCGCCGCCCGGCGGCCGCGAGGAGGGGCAGGCGATGTGCAACCGGCTTCGCCTGGCGCACAACGCCACCAGCCTCGGCGGCACCGTGACGAAGGTGAGCCACGTCGCGACGACGACGCACCGCCAGCTCGACGACGAGGCGTTGCTCAACGCGGGCATCGCGCCGAGCGCCGTTCGCGTCTCGATCGGCCTGGAGGACCCCGACGACCTGGTAGCGGACTTCACCCGCGCCTTGGGCGACTAGGGGTACTTCGTCCGGTTCCGGGGTACGCCGCCGCCTGAGACCGGTTCGCGGTCGCGAAGCGAGGTGCGCCATGACGTCACGGCTCCTGTTCCCGCCCGCGGTCGCGGTCGCGACCCTCGCCCTCGCCGGCGTCGCCGTGGCGAGCACGACGATCCCCATCAAGGACTCGCAGGTGCCCGTACGGGCGTCGGAGTTCGCGGAGCACGAGGACTGCGCGTTCCCCGGGCTCGCCACCCAGACGACCCAGTGGGGCTGGCACTTCGTGCTGCCGGGCGGCGAGGCGACGTTCGTCTCGCTGACGGCGGAGTTCGAGGACGCGGGCACCGTGACGCTGCCCGGGTCCGACGGGGCGTTCGTCCAGGACGGCAAGGGCGCGGTGATCTGGACCGCGACCGACGACACGCTGCTCGCCGCCGAGGCGACGATCGAGGGCAGTACGCCGCAGGGCGACTTCGTGCTCTCGCACACCTGCCTGCCGGCGCCGACGCAGACGCCGACCCCGGAGGTATCCGGGAGCCAGACAGCCACCCCGACGCCAGAGGTGTCAGGGAGCCAGACAGCCACCCCGACGCCAGAGGTGTCAGGGACCGAGACGGCAACTCCCTCGGGCACGCCGTCCGCCACCGTGTCGGGTGTGCGGTTCACGAACACTCCGTCCGGGTCGATCTCCCCGACGGTGCTCGGCGTGAAGCAGACCAAGGGCGGCGTGGCCGGTACGGCGCTGCCGTCCACCGGCTCCGCGCTGCTCGGCCTGACGGCGCTGTCCGCGCTGCTCCTCGCGACCGGCGTCGTGCTCACGAGCAGCCGGCCCAAGGGCAGGCACGCCCGCTGACGAGACGCGGGGGCCGCGTGATCGTGGCGCGGCTCGTCGTCCTGACTCAGCGCCGAGGCCGGGACGCGCTGCGCCACCGAACTCTCGGCACCGGAACACCACGCAACCCCGGTGGACCCCAGGCGGGTCGACGGCGCACCCCGCGAGGGGTCCATCCCTGCAGCCCACCAGCCGGTCTCGTGCGTGCTGATCTTCAAGGAACGGGTCGCCGACCGCCACCGAACACCGGGCTGACCGCCCTGAGGAGAATGGCTCCGGCCGGGTGGCGGCGTGATCCGCTCCGCCCTAGCGGACGACCAGCTGCGCGTACATGAGCGGGTGGACCTGGCAGAAGAGCACGTAGTCGCCCGGCGTGAGCGGGCTCTCCTTCCAGGTCAGCCCCGTGCTCTCGCCGCTGTCCACGATGTCGGTCGCCACGATCGGCTTCTGCGTCCACGGCTGCTTCGCGTCGGGCACGACGGCGACGTTGTGGGGGAGCTTCGACGGGTTGGCGAACTCGATCCCCGGGAAGCCGGCCCGCACGACGTAGCATCCCTGGTCGAACTTCATCTCGGTGGCGTGCGCGGCGACGTGCAGCTCGTCGGCGGGGTACTCGAGGTCGCAGAACTCGTAGCGGCCCGTGAGGTCGGTGACGCCGGCGGGCGGGGTCGACGCCGGGGTGATCGAGGGCGCGGCAGGCGTGACCGTACGCTCCGGCGCCGCGACGAGCGCGACCACCGATGCGGTCGCGAGGACCGGTGCCGCGAACAGCGCGGTCGTCCTGGCGGCGCGGCGGCGCCGGATGCGCCGCGGGAGACCGCCGGGCATGGGAGGTACGGCGGGCGCGTCGCCCGCCCGCTCGCGCAGCAGCGCGGCGAGGTCGTCGGTCGGGTCAGTCATCGGGCACCTCGTCGGTGGAGAGGTCGGCGCGCAGGGCGGCGAGGCCGCGCGCGGTGGCGGACTTGACGGTGCCGGGGCGGCAGCCGAGACGTTCGGCGACGTCGGCCTCGGACAGGTCGAGGTAGTAGCGGAGGACGAGCGCCGCCCGCTGCCGGTACGGCAGCCGCAGCAGCGCCGCCCAGAGACGTTCGCGGCCGGCCACGTCGGGGAGGTCGTACGGCACCGGCGTCGCCGCCGCCGCATGGCTGCGTTCGAGCGTGAGCCTGCGGGCGCGGTTGCGGACGCGGTTGACGACGGCGCGGTGCAGGTACGCGCCGAACGCGTTCTCGTCGCGCAGCCCCCCGATCCGCGACGCCGCGCGAAGGAAGGCCTCCTGCGCCACGTCCTCGGCCGCGGCGCGGTCACCGGTGAGCAGGTACGCGAGCCGCGTCGCGCCGGGGAGGTGCGCGCGGTACAGCTCGCTCACCCGGTCGGAGGGCACCGCGACCCTCCCCTCGTCCGCGTAGGTGGTCGTCACGGGAGAGAGACACGCGGCGACCGTTCCGGGTTCCACCGTAGACAAACCTCACGACGCCGCTGCGCGGCGCCGCGGGGGCCCCGGATAGGGTCGTTCGGTGTCCCGCACCCGCCTCGCCGTGATCTTCGGCGGCCGCAGCACCGAGCACTCGATCTCCTGCCTGTCGGCGGGGAGCGTCCTGCGCGCGGTCGACCGCGACCGCTACGACGTCGTCGCCATCGGCATCACGCCCGACGGCCACTGGGTGCTCGCCGGCGACGACCCGGCGGCGCTGGAGGCGCGCGGGCGCGCGCTGCCGAGCGTGTCCGACGAGACCGGCTCGGCCGTCGCTCTCGCGGGCGACCCCGGCGTCAAGGGGCTGCTCGTCCTGGAGCCCGGCGAGGTGCCGCGGGCGCTGACGGCGGTGGACGTCGTACTCCCGCTCCTGCACGGCCCGTACGGCGAGGACGGCACGATCCAGGGCCTGCTCGAGCTGGCCGGGGTGCCGTACGTCGGCAGCGGCGTCCTCTCCTCCGCGCTGTGCATGGACAAGGCGTACATGAAGGCGGTGCTGAAGGCGGCGGGGCTGCCGATCGGGCCGTACGTCGTCGTGCGCCGCGGGCAGCCGGTGGAGGGGCTGGAGTACCCGCTGTTCGTGAAGCCCGCGCGCGGCGGGTCGAGCCTCGGCATCTCCAAGGTGGTCGACCCGAGCGGGCTCGACGCGGCGCTGGAGGAGGCGTTCGGGCACGACCCGAAGGTCGTCGTCGAGCAGATGGTCCACGGCCGCGAGCTGGAGTGCGCGGTGCTCGAAGGCGACAACGGCCCGGAGACGTCGCTGCCGGCGGAGATCCGCGTGGCGGGCGACTGGTACGACTTCGAGGCGAAGTACCTCGACGACGCGACGGAGTTCGACATCCCGGCGAACGTCCCGCCCGAGGTGACCGCGGAGGTGCAAGCGCTGGCGGCCAGGGCGTTCACGGCACTGGAGTGCGCCGGGCTGGCGCGCGTCGACTTCTTCCTCACCGACACCGGGCTCGTCGTCAACGAGCTCAACACCATGCCGGGCTTCACGCCCCAGTCGATGTACCCGCGCATGTGGGCGGCGAGCGGCGTGACGTACCCCGAGCTCGTGGACCGGCTCGTGGGCCTCGCGCTGAAGGCGGGAACGGGCCTCCGCTAGCGCGTGGCCTTGACGGCCTCGGTGAGGTACGAGAGCCGGTCGCCCGTCCACGCGCGCGGGATGACCACCTGCACGTTGACGAACGCCCTCGGCAGCGACCACGTCACGGCGTCGGGGCCCTCCTCGGCGAACCAGTCGACGCCGTTGACGTCGTAGAGGGGCTTGCCCTGCTCGTACGCCGTCGTGGCCGGGGCGCCGCAGCGGACCACGACCGGCGGGTCGCCGTACGCCGCGATGCCCTGCGCGTCGGGTGAGGTGTCGCGGCGGGGCAGGTCGTCGCCGAGGTCGTCGGGGAGCTTGCCGGCGAAGCGCTGACAGGCCGCGGACACCGGCGAGGGGACGGCCGTCACGGTCACCGCGGGGAGGTCGTCGGCCCCGCACCCGGACAGCACGACGGCGGCCGTCGAGACGAACCCGACGACCGCCGCGCGCACTGCCTGGAAGGTCTCGCTAGAGGTGGACGACCGGGCAGGTCAGCGTACGGGTGATCCCGTCCACCGACTGCACGCGCGCGACCACGAGCTTGCCGAGCTCGTCGACGTTGCGCGCCTCGGCGCGCACGATGACGTCGTACGGCCCGGTGACGTCCTCGGCGTTCGTCACGCCCTTGATGTCCTGGATCGCCTTCGCGACCAAGGCCGCCTTCCCGACCTCGGTCTGGATCAGGATGTAGGCCTGCACCATCGGGCACCTCCTTCGTGTTTCCGGAGCGGCCGACGCTACACGAACGCGCCTGGCACAGACGAAACCGGCGCCGCGCGGGAAGCGCGACGCCGGTTCCGGAAGTGCTGGGGGGTTACGCCGGGGTCCAGGTCCAGGAGACCTTGGCCGTGGGGTGGCCGCCGAGGTTGCAGGCGAAGACCTTGTACGAGCCGGCCTTCTTGGTCTTGACCGTGGCCGTCTCGAGGTCGGTCGGGCCGCCCCCGTCGGAGGAGCCGATGATGACGCCCTTGGGGTCGCGGATCTCGAGCGCCCAGTCACCGGTGTTGGCGACGGAGACCTTGAGCTTGCCGAGCGCGGGGACCTTGATGCTGATGGGCGTGTCCTGGAACGGCGTGACCGCCGCGGGGACCAGCGAGGAGCAGTCGGCGCCGTCCGTGCCGCTGCCCGTGGGGTCGGCGGTGGCGTCGGTGACCTCCTTGCTGCCACTGAACTTCTTGTAACGGGGGGCCCCGGCGGCCGGGGCCACCGCGACCGTGCCGGCGGCGAGAACCGCGAGCGCGGTGACGACGTGACGAGCCTTCATCTGGGTCTCCCTGAGTGCTTGAGGTGTAAGGCCTTCTTGGTGCTCCTAACGAGAGGCTTTCCACGTGGATACGCGGATTCCTTCGTGTCCTTCACGACAGGTCCGTGACGTTTTCCCGGCAGACGTAGGGTTCCTTCATGGGCGAGACGCTGGGCGAGACGGGCGAGTTCGGCCTGATCGCGCGCGTGACGACCGGGCGTACGTACGGCCCGTCCGTGCTCCTCGGTCCGGGTGACGACGCCGCCGTGGTGGCCGCTCCGGACGGCCGCGTGGTCGCCACGACGGACGTGCTCGTGGAGGGGCGGCACTTTCGCCTCGACTGGTCGGCGCCGTACGACGTCGGCCGCAAGGCCGCTGCCCAGAACCTCGCCGACCTCGCCGCCATGGGCGCCCGGGGGGTGGCTCTGCTCGTCGGCCTGGGCGCGCCGGCGGGCTTCCCCGTGGCGGACGCCGAGGAGCTGGCGCAGGGGCTCGCCGACGAGGCGGCTGTCGTGGGGGCGTACGTCGTCGGCGGCGACGTCGTGGCCTCGGACGCCGTCTTCCTGGCCGTGACGGCACTGGGGACGCTCGACGGCCGCGCGCCGGTGACGCGTTCCGGCGCGCGGGAGGGCGACGTGCTCGTCGTGGCCGGGTTCCTCGGGGGCGCGGCGGCGGGACTGGCGGCGCTGCGCGCGGGGCGTACGGACCTCGCCGCGGTCTCGGCACAGCGCGTGCCGGAGCCGCCGTACGACGCGGGGGTCGCCCTCGCGGAGGCCGGCGCGACGTCGATGATCGACGTCTCCGACGGCCTCACCGGCGACCTCGGGCACGTCGCGGCGGCGTCGGGGGTCGGCTTCGAGGTGGACGTGGCGGCGCTGCCGTGGCATCCGGCGGTCGCGGAGGCCGCCGAGGCGCTCGGCGTGGACCCCGTCGAGTGGGTGCTGGGGGGCGGGGAGGACCACGCGCTCGTGGCGACGCTGCCGGCTCCCGTGGCGGGGTGGACGGTCGTGGGGCGCGCCGTGGCGGAGCCGGGGATCAGGTGGCTGGGGGTGGGGGCCGTGCCGGCGTCGTACGACCACTTCGCGTGAAGCGCGTCCTCACCATCGCCGGCTCCGACTCGGGCGGCGGCGCGGGGATCCAGGCGGACCTCAAGACGTTCCTGGCGTTCGGCGTGCACGGGATGTCGGCGCTGACCGCCGTGACCGCGCAGAACTCCGTCGGCGTGCACGGCTGGTGGCCGCTGCCGGTCGAGGCGGTGCGGGCGCAGATCCGCGCGGTCGTCGACGACATCGGCGTGGACGCCGTGAAGCTCGGGATGCTCGGCACCGCGGAGATCGCGCTGGCCGTGGCGGAGGAGCTCGACGGTCTCGACGTGCCGGTGGTGGTCGACCCGGTCTGCGTGAGCAAGCACGGCGACGCGTTGCTCTCCCCGGACGCGCTGGAGGCGTTGAAGGAGCGGGTGGTCCCGCTGGCGACCGTGGTGACGCCGAACCTCGACGAGGTGGCGGCGTTGACGGGTCTGCGGGTCGTGGGGGAGGCAGGGGTCGAACCTGCGGCCCGCGCCATGCACGCGCTCGGTGCGAAGTGGACGCTGGTCAAGGGCGGCCACCTGCCCGGCGAGGCGGTGGACCTGCTGTGGCCTTCGGGGACGCGCTACGCCGCGCCAAGGCTCGACAACCGGCACACCCACGGGACGGGCTGCACGCTCGCCTCGGCGATCGCGGCGCGGCTGGCGTACGGCGACGACGTGGCGGACGCGGTGGGGGCGGCGAAGGAGTACGTCACCGGCGCCATCGCGGCGGGGTTCTCGCTGGGCTCAGGGATCGGCCCGGTGTGGCACGGCTGGCGGCTGGGTGTCTAGCTGGCGAACCGCCGTCTGCGATCACCTGCAGTGACGGCACCGCCGGTCAGGTCCGCAACCGGGTTGCGGGCCGTGCGGGAAGAAGGCGCAAAACGCACCCCGATCACGCGGAGGCGGTCACCGGGACACGCGGACGGTCACGCTCGGCCACGATCCAGGCCGTTTCGCCAGGCGCTAGCCGGCGCGCTGGACCTTGCCGGCCTTGAGGCAGGAGGTGCAGACGTTCAGGCGCTTGGGGGTGCGGCCGACGAGGGCGCGTACGCGCTGGATGTTGGGGTTCCAGCGGCGGCGGGTCCGGCGGTGCGAGTGCGAGACCGACATGCCGAAGCCCGGCCCCTTGCCACAGACATCGCAGACGCTCGCCACTGCCAACAGCTCCTCAGTCGAACACGGACAACCGGCATAGGGTACACAACGGCCTGCCTGTTTGGGAAACCTGTCCCACCGGCGCCGTAGAGTCCGGCCATGACAGCGCTCGAGCGGGTGGACGCCGCGGCGGTACGCCGCTGGCTCGCCGCCGCGCGCGCCGCGCTCGACACGCACCGGGCCGAGATCGACGACCTCAACGTCTACCCCGTCCCCGACGGCGACACCGGCACCAACCTCTGCCTGACCATGGACTCGGTCGCCGCCGCGCTGCCCTCGACCGACGACCTCCCGGCCGTGCTCGCCGCCGCCGCGCGCGGTGCGCTGCTCGGCGCCAGGGGCAACTCCGGCGTCATCCTCAGCCAGTTGCTCCGCGGCGCGGGGGAGGCGTTCGGCGAGGGCTCCGCGGCCGACCTGCAGAAGGCGCTGCGGCGCGCGGCCGAGGCGGCGTACGGCGCCGTCGCCGCCCCCGTCGAGGGCACGATCCTCTCGGTGGCCCGCGCGGCCGCCGACGCCGCCGAGGGCGCCGACCCCGAGGACCTGCGCGCCGTCGTGCTCGCCGCCGCGCGCGGGGCATCGGAGGCGCTGGCGCGTACGCCGTCCCAGCTGCCGGCGCTGGCCGCCGCCGGCGTCGTCGACGCGGGCGGGCGCGGGCTCTGCGTCGTCCTCGACGCGCTGGTGTCCGTCGTCACCGGCGAAGCGGCGCCGGCCGTGCCGCAGCCCCTGGTCCGCCGCGGCGCCGCGCTGACGGCCGCGCGCGAGTCGGGGAGCGAGGCGTACGCGTACGAGGTGCAGTACCTCCTCGACGCCCCGTCGGTCGATGCCCTGAAGGAGCGGCTCGCGACGCTCGGCGACTCGCTGGTCGTCGTCGGCGGCGACGGCCTCTGGAACGTCCACGTCCACGTCAACGACGTCGGCGCCGCCATCGAGGCGGGCGTCGAGGCCGGGCGCCCGCACCGCATCACGGTGACGCGCTTCGCCGACCAGATGGCGCCGTCCGACCCGGCCGCCGTCGAGGTCTCCGGGCGCGCGGTCGTCGCGGTCGTGCAGGGGCCTGGGCTGGTGGAGCTGTACGAGGCGGCCGGCGCCGTCGTCGTCGCCGGCGGGCCCTCCGCGTCGCCCTCGACCGGCGAGCTGCTCGACGCGGTGCTCGCCACCGGGGCGGCCGAGGTCGTGCTGCTGCCCAACGACGGCAACGTCCACGCGCCTGCCGCTGCCGCCGCCGCCGAGGCGCGGGCGCTGGGGCGCGACGTGCACGTCGTACCCACGCGGTCACCCGTCCAGGGGCTCGCGGCGCTGGCGGTGGCCGACGGGACGCGCGGCTTCGCGGACGACGCGATCGCGATGTCGGGGGCGGCGAGCGCGACGCGGTACGCCGAGGTGACGACAGCCGTTCGCGACGCGCAGACGATCGTCGGGCCGTGCCGGGCGGGTGACGTGCTCGGGCTGGTGGACGGCGACGTGGCGGTCATCGGCGTCGACGTCGCCGAGGTCGCGTGGGACGTCCTCTGCCGGATGCTCGCGGCCGGCGGCGAGCTCGTCACGGTCGTCACCGGCGAGGGCGCGGCGCCGGGGCTCGGCGACGCGCTCGCCGAACGCCTCGCGGCGGCGTACCCGCTCGTCGAGGCGGAGGTGCACCCGGGCGGCCAGCCGCACTACCCGCTGCTGCTGGGCGTCGAGTGAGCATGGACACGCCGCTGAAGCGGCTGCTCGGCGACAAGACCGCGAAGGTCATGGAGAGCGCGCTGTCGCTGCGTACGACCGGCGACCTGCTGCACCACTACCCCCGCCGCTACGCGGAGCGCGGGCGGCTCACCGACCTGGCGGCGTTGCACATCGGCGACCACGTGACGGTCATGGCCGAGGTCATGCGCACCAACGTCCGCCCGATGCGGCAGCGGCGCGGACAGCTGTTCGAGGCCGTGGTGGGGGACGGGCGGCGGAGCCTGACGCTGACGTTCTTCAACCAGCCGTGGCGCGAGCGGGAGCTACGGCCAGGTCGGCAGGCGCTGTTCGCGGGAAAGGTGACCGACTTCCGCGGCAAGCGGCAGCTCAACAACCCCGAGTACCAGCTCCTCGACGGCGACGCCGAGGAGGTCGTGGAGGACTTCGCCGGCAAGCTGATCCCCGTCTACCCGGCGTCGGAGAAGATCGCCTCCTGGCAGATCGCGAAGGCCGTCCGCGTCGTCCTCGACACGCTCGACCCCTTGCCCGACCCCCTTCCCGAGACCCTCCGCGAGTCCCGGGAGTTGATGGCGCTCGACGACGCGCTGCGCGGCATCCACCGGCCGGCGTCCGTCGAGGCGCTGGACCGCGCGCGCGACCGCCTCAAGTGGGACGAGGCGTACGTCCTCCAGGTCGCGCTCGCCCAGCGCCGGCGGCTGGCGCGGATGGAGCCGACACCCCCGCGCGTACGCGTGCCGGGCGGGCTGGTGGACGCGTTCGAGGCGGGGCTGCCGTTCACGTTCACGGCGGGGCAGGAGGAGGTCGCGGCGCGCATCGACGCTGACCTCGCGGCCTCCCACCCGATGCACCGGCTCCTGCAGGGCGAGGTCGGGTCGGGCAAGACCGTGGTGGCGTTGCGCGCGATGCTGACCGTGGTCGACGCGGGCGGGCAGGCGGCGCTCATGGCGCCCACCGAGGTCCTGGCGACGCAGCACGCGCGTGGCATCCGTGACCTGCTCGGGCCGCTCGGCATGGCAGGCGAGCTGGGGGCGGCGGAGGTGTCCACGCGCGTCGTCCTCCTGACCGGCTCGACGTCCGCGGCCGCCCGTCGTGAAGCGCTCGCTGCGCTGGCGAGCGGCGAGGCGGGCATCGTGGTCGGCACCCACGCGCTGCTGGAGCCGGACGTCGTGTTCCGCGACCTCGGGCTCGTGGTGGTGGACGAGCAGCACAGGTTCGGGGTGGAGCAGCGGGACGTGCTGCGCGGCAAGGGCGTACAGCCGCCGCACGTCCTCGTCATGACCGCGACGCCGATCCCGCGCACCGTCGCCATGACGGTCTACGGCGACCTGGAGACGTCGACGCTGACCGAGCTGCCGAAGGGGCGTTCGCCGATCTCGACGTACGTGGTGCCCCCGGAGAAGCCGGCGTTCCTGCAGCGAGCGTGGCAGAAGGTGCGGGAGGAGGTGGCGGCGGGGCGGCAGGCGTTCGTGGTCTGCCCGCGGATCGGCGAGGCGGAGGGCGACGACGGCCTGGAGCCGGTGGACTCCGACGAGGAGGCGCGGCGGCCGCCGCTGGCGGTGATGGACGTGTTCCCCGCGCTGCGCGACGGCGAGCTGGCCGGGCTGCGCGTCGAGATGCTGCACGGACGGCTGCCCGCCGACGTCAAGGACTCGGTCATGCGGCGGTTCGCGACGGGCGAGATCGACGTGCTCGTGTCCACGACCGTCATCGAGGTCGGCGTGGACGTCCCCAACGCGACCGTCATGGTGGTCCTCGACGCCGAACGCTTCGGCATCAGCCAGCTGCACCAGCTCCGCGGGCGGGTCGGCCGTGGCACGCACGCGGCGACCTGCCTGCTCGTCACCGAGGCGCCCGACGGCTCCCCGTCGCGCGAGCGGGTGGCGGCGGTCGCGGAGACGCTCGACGGCTTCGAGCTGGCCGGGCTGGACCTGCGGCAGCGGCGGGAGGGCGACGTACTCGGGGCTACGCAGTCGGGCCGGCGCTCCCGCCTCCGGCTGCTGGAGCTGCTCAGCGACGGCGAACTCATCGTCGCCGCGCGCGAGGAGGCGACGGCGCTGGTCGAGGCCGACCCCGACCTGGCCGGGCAGCCCGCGCTGCGCGACGCGATCGCCGCGATGCTCGACGAGGAGCGCGCCGAGTACCTGGAGAAGGCGTGAGAGATACCCCACGACGCCGCTCGCTGCGCTCGTGCCGCCGCGGGGACCCCGGATGAGAGTGATCGGGGGTACGGCGCGCGGCCGGCCTCTGCTCGCGCCTGCCGGCAAGGACACCCGGCCCACGAGCGACCGCGCGAGGGAGGGGCTGTTCTCGACGCTCGCCACGCTGACCGACATCGACGGCGCCCGGGTCCTCGACCTCTACGCCGGCTCCGGCGCGGTGGGCCTGGAGGCGTTGTCCCGCGGCGCGGCGGCGGCGGTGCTCGTGGAGTCCGACATGAAGGCCGCCTCGGTCATCAAGCGCAACGCCGAGGCCGTCGGCCTCCCCGGCGCCCGCGTCGTCGTGGACCGGGTCGAACGTTTCCTGGGGGCGGACGCGGCGTCGTACGACATCGCGTTCCTCGACCCGCCGTACGACGTCAGCGACGAGATCGTCGCGCGCGTGCTCGCCGCGGTGCGCGCCGAGGTGGTCGTGGTGGAGCGTTCGGTGCGCTCGCCGGAGCCCGTCTGGCCGGAGGGCGTGGAGCGGGTGCGCGAGCGGCGGTATGGCGAGGGCGTGCTTTGGTACGGTCGCCGCGTGATCAAGGAGTGAGAAGAGCCGTCTGCCCGGGGTCGTTCGACCCCGTCACGAACGGCCACCTCGACATCGTCGGCCGTGCGGCCGGGATGTACGACGAGGTCACCGTCGCGGTGCTCGTCAACGAGAACAAGCAGGGCCTGTTCGGCATCCCCGAGCGCATCGAGCTGCTCGAAGCGACCTGCGCGCAGTGGCCCAACGTGCGCGTCGACTCGTTCCGCGGCCTGCTCGTCGACTTCTGCAAGGCGCGCGACATCCCCGTCATCGTCAAGGGGCTGCGGGCGGTCAGCGACTTCGAGTACGAGCTGCAGATGGCGCAGATGAACCACCGCCTCGGCGACGTCGAGACGATGTTCATGACGACGAACCCGCTCTACTCATTCCTCTCGTCCAGCCTCGTCAAAGAGGTGGCGAAGTACGGTGGGAACGTGTCCGAGCTCGTCCCGGACGTCGTCGCCCAGCGGCTGGCCGCGCGCCTGCCCGCCCAAGCTCCCCCGGAGTAGCAACGCATGGATGCCCAGGCCAACGCCCAGGCCAAGCTCGACGAGATCACCGAGATGGTGGAGTCGGCCAAGTCGATGCCGCTGTCGGCGTCCGTTCTCGTCAACAAGGCGGAGATGCTGGCGCTGCTCGACGAGCTGCGCGCGTCGCTCCCCGACGAGCTGCGCGAGGCGCAGTGGGTCATCAAGGACCGCGACGAGGTGATCGACGGCGGGCGCAAGGAGGCCGACCGGATCATCGCCGACGCGCGGGTCGAGGCGCAGCGGCTGGTGTCGCGTACGGAGGTCATGCAGTCGGCCACGAAGGAGGCCGAGCGTGTGGTCGCCGACGCCAAGGAGAACGCGCGGCAGATGCGCCTGGAGGTCGAGGACTACGTCGACGCCAAGCTCGCCAACTTCGAGGTCGTCCTGCACAAGACGCTCGGGGCGGTGGAGCGCGGGCGCGACAAGCTGCGCGGCCGCCACGAGCTGGAGGAGCTGCGGGACGGCACCTTGCTGCCCGACGATCCCCTCCCCGAGCACTGACCCCACCCAACTCGCCCTTCGCTGTGCCTTGTTCTGGAACGATCTTTGAAGATCACCACGCTCGAGACCGGCGGGTGACCTGCAGAGAACGAGGGGCAGGCGAGGCTGTGGACGGCTGAACCGTCGTCCACAGATTGCTTGGGACCCCGTTGCGCGGCCACCACGAGCCGCCACGCTCGGCAGATGGACACTCTCGACGTCGTCAACGCGCTCCTGCGCACCCAGGCGGGTGCCGTACACCACCGCCAGGCACGAGGCGCCGGCATGTCCGAGCGCCAGATCGCGGGCCGGCTCGAGGCACGGGCCTGGGTCGAACGACACTCCGGCGTGTACGTCGTGGCCGGGGCGCCGCCGACGTTCGTGACCACGTGCGCGGCGGCGTTCCTCGCCGTCCGGTACGCCGCTCGCACCGGCTCGACGCGTCGCGTCGCCCTGGCCGGGCTCTCGGCGGCGTACCTCCACGACCTCGGCGTGCCGGAGCCATCGAGCGTCGACCTCGTGGTCCCGTTCGCCGACTCGGCTCCGGACCTCGACGGCGTCCGCATCGTCCGGGCGTCGACGTGGCCGCGGCGAGTGTTCACCGCGACCGACGGGCTCGTGCTGACCGGCGTCCCGGACACGATCGTCGATATCGCGTGGTACGTGCCCCGCGACCGGCTGCACGCGATCGTCCAGGCGGCGGCGTTCGCGCGGCCGGGGCTCGCGACGGCCGTTCTCGGCGCGTGCCGCCGCGGGCGTACCGGCTCCGCCGCCGCCCGCCGGGCAGCCTCGCTCGTGCTCGCCGGCGTCGACTCGTCGTTGCCACGCCCGGGGCCATGCGCTGCTCCGGCGTGCCGGCCTCCCCGGTCCGGAGTGTGGCGTGGTCGTGGCACGCGGCGCGGGGCCGAGCGACTGCCTGCTGCGGCTGCCCGGCGGCGGCGGGCTGGTCGTGGAGTGGGATGGCGACGCGCACCGCGTGGACCGCGCGACGTTCCTGCACGACCGCGAGAAGGACCGGCTGCTACGGCGCGCGGGCTACGTCACCGTTCGCTACACCCACGCCCAGGTGCGTCGTGCCGACGACGTGGTCGCCGATCTGCGCGCCACGTGGGCGGCGGTCTCCGCTCGTTCTCTGCAGTCCGTACGCCGGTCTCGAGCGTCGTGATCTTCAAAGAACGGTCCAGGGCGAGCGTTCTGGTAAAGTTCCCCGTTGGTCTGTGCCACCTCCGAGATCGCCGTGCCCGAGAACAGGAACTCGACCCGCCTCGACCCGCGTCAGCCGCTCGTGATCGACACTCGCGAGCTCAGCCGGCGCCCGGGATCGCAGCGGAAGGTCGAGTTCCAGGCCACGGCGCCCAGCGACCTGGGAGTGGGCATGATCGGGGTCCCTCCGGGGTCCCGGCTCGACCTCCGGTTGCGGCTCGAGTCCGTGATGGAGGGCGTGCTGGTCTCCGGAACGGTCACCGGGCCGCTCGCTGGTGAGTGCGGGCGCTGTCTCGACCCGGTCGCCTCGTCCATCGAGGTGGACCTGCAGGAGCTGTACGCCTACCCCGAGTCGGACGCGACCGAGGACGAGGCGAGCCGCCTGGAAGGCGACTACCTCGACCTCGAGCCCGTGCTCCGCGACGCCGTGGTCCTGGCGCTGCCGCTCACGCCGCTCTGCCGCGAGGACTGCGGGGGGCTGTGTGTGGTGTGCGGTGCCCGGCGCGACGACGTCGGCTGCGGTCACGAAGAGACCCCGGTCGACCCGAGGTGGGCGGCGTTGAACGACCTGACCGTGAACGACGAGGAGTAGGCAACGATGGCGGTCCCGAAGCGCAAGATGTCGCGCAGCAACACGCGCTCGCGGCGTTCGCAGTGGAAGGCGGCTCCCGTCGTCATCTCGACCTGCGGGCGTTGCAAGCAGGCGAAGCTGCCCCACGCCGCGTGCCCCACGTGCGGCACGTACAACGACCGTCAGGTCCTCGAGGTCGGATGACCGTCCGCGTCGCCCTCGACCTGATGGGGGGCGACGCGGCACCGGACGCCGTGATCGACGGCGCCCTGCTCGTCTCCGACGAACGGCCTGACGTCCAGGTCGTGCTCGTCGGTCCCGAGGAGGTCGCCGCCGGCCGGCTCTCCGCCCGCGCCGCCGCAGGTCGCTTCGAGATCGTCCACGCCTCCGAGTCCGTCGGCATGGCCGAGGACCCGGCGCGCGCCGTGCGCGCGAAGCGCGACGCCACCGTCCGCGTCGCCGCGAAGCTGGTCCGCGACGGCCTCGCCGACGCCACCGTCTCCGTCGGCAGCTCCGGCGCCGCCCTCGCCGCCGCGCTCTTCACCCTCGGCCGCCTCCCCGGCGTCACGCGACCTGCCGTCGCCGTGGTGGTCCCCACCCCGCAAGGCCGCGTGGTCCTCCTCGACGCCGGCGCCAACCCCGACTGCGGCCCCGACCTGCTGGCGCAGTTCGCGCTGACCGGCACGGCGTACGCCGTCTCCCTCGGGATCGAACGCCCCGGCGTCGGCCTGCTCAACCTCGGTCACGAGCCCGGCAAGGGCGACGACCTGCGCAAGGCGGCGTACGACCTCCTGGCCGACCTGCCCGTCGAGTTCGTCGGCAACGTCGAGGGCCACGACATCGTCCTCGGCGGCCCCGCCGACGTCGTCGTCACCGACGGCTTCACCGGCAACGTCCTCCTCAAGGGCATCGAGGCGGCCCTCGGCCGCGGCGGAGCGCTCGACCCCGACGACCACGGCGGCGCGATCCTGCTCGGCGTCGACGGCGTCGCGGTCGTCGGCCACGGCGGCGCCTCGGCTCGCGCGGTCGCGGCGGCCGTGACCATCGCCGCGGACGCCGTACGCCACGACCTCCTGCCGCGTCTCACGCTGACGCTCTCCGAGCTCGTCGCCCGGCGGCGCGCGATGGCGGGGTTGTCGTGACGGCGGAGGAGGTGTTCGGCGTGGTCCGCGACGCGGTCGTCACGGTCATGGAGGTCGAGCCGGCGAGCGTGACCCGCGAGACGCGGCTGGTGGACGACCTGCGCTGCGACTCCCTCGCGCTCTGCGAGATCGCGGAGATCGTCGAGGAGCGCCTCCCGCTCACCATCGAGGACGCCCACCTCGACGACATCCACACCGTCGGACAGGCCGTCGACTACGTCCTGGCGCGCGTGTGACGACGCCCGACCTGACGCCGCGGCGTACGGACCTCGAGAAGTCCCTCGGGGTGACGATCCGCGACCGCGACCTGCTGCGCCGCGCACTCACGCACCGCAGCTACGCGTACGAGCACGGCGGCCTCCCCACCAACGAGCGCCTCGAGTTCCTCGGCGACGCGGTGCTGTCGATCGTCGTGACCGACCACCTCTACAACACGTACGACGACCTCCCCGAGGGGCACCTCGCCAAGCTGCGCGCCTCCGTCGTCAACATGAACGCCCTCGCCGACGTCGCCCGCGGCATCGGCGTGGGCGAGTGGCTGCTGCTCGGCCGCGGCGAGGAGTTCAGCGGCGGGCGCGACAAGGCGAGCATCCTGGCGGACACGTTCGAGGCGCTGCTGGGCGCGGTCTACCTCGACCGCGGCCTGGCCTGCGCGAGCAAGGTGATCCACCGGTTCTTCGACCCGCTCATGGCCGACGCGTCCACGCGCGGCGCGAGCCTCGACTGGAAGACCAGCCTCCAGGAGCTGACTGCCTCGCGGATGCTCGGCGTGCCGGAGTACGTCGTCACGGAGAGCGGCCCCGACCACGCGAAGAGGTTCGTCGCGACCGCGGTCGTCGGCGGCATCGAACGCGGCGGCGGCGAGGGCAAGAGCAAGAAGGAGGCCGAGCAGAAGGCCGCCGAGGCCGCCTGGAACGAGCTCTCCGAGGGTCCGGGGACACCGGACTAGTGCCCGAGCTGCCCGAGGTCGAGGTCGTACGACGCGGCCTCGAACGCGGTGTGGCCGGCCGCCGCATCGAGACCGTGCACGTGCACCACCCCCGCGCCGTACGCCGCCACGAGGCGGGCCCCGACGACTTCGTGTCCCTGCTCCGAGGCCGCCGGGTCGAGAGCGCCAACCGCCGCGGCAAGTACCTCTGGCTGCCGCTCGACTCCGGCGACGCGCTCACCGGCCACCTCGGCATGAGCGGCCAGCTGCTCGTCGTACCTCCCGACAAGCCGGAGGAGACGCACCTGCGGGTGCGGTTCACGTTCGACGACGGCGGGCGGGAGCTGCGCTTCGTGGACCAGCGGACGTTCGGCGGGCTGTTCGTCGTAGCCGGGGGCGGCGACGACGTGCCGGGCCACATCGCGCACATCGCGCGCGACCCGCTGGACGAGGCGTTCGACGACGCCGCCTTCGCCGCCAAGCTCAGGCGCAAGGCCACGACGATCAAGCGCGCGCTGCTCGACCAGTCGCTGATCTCGGGCGTCGGCAACATCTACGCCGACGAGTCGCTCTGGCGTGCCAAGCTGCACTACGACCGCCCGACCGCCTCGCTCACGAAGCCCGACGTCACGAGACTGCTCGCGTCCGTCCGCGACGTCCTCCACGACTCCCTGCGGGCGGGGGGCACGTCCTTCGACGCGCTGTACGTGTCCACGGAGGGCGTCAGTGGGCTGTTCCAGCGGCGGCTGGAGGTCTACGGGCGCGAGGGCGAGCCGTGCTCCCGCTGCGGGACGGTCATCAAGCGGGACGCTTTCATGAACCGGTCGTCGTACTACTGCCCGCGCTGCCAGCGCGCGCCACGACCGCGTCCGCCAGCGTCTCCGCCGCCGCGGGGGAGAAGCGCAGGAACAGCTGCGGCTCGGTGACCTCCAGCTCCATGAGCAGGGGTACGCCGCGCTCGTCGCGGGCGACGTCGACGCGGGCGTAGAGCGGCGTCTCGGGCAGCTGCTCGAACACCGCGCGCGCCACCGCCAGCTCGTCGTCCGCGGGGTCGACCAGCCGCGCGTCGTAGCGGGTGAAGCCCTCCGTCGTCAGCGCGGGGTTGCGGCGTACGGCGTGCGTGAAGACGCCGTCGGCGAACAGCAGCGAGCGCTCGCCGTACTCCTCGACGGACGGTAGGTACGGCTGCACCATCGCGGTGCCGTTCGACACGAGCTTGTCGAGCAGCGCCTGCCCCTCCGCGTCGTCCGGCGAGCACAGGAGCGTGTCGCGCGCGCCTGCCGAGACCGCCGGCTTCACGACCGCGCGGGTCCAGCCGCGCTCGCTCAGCAGGGCGGGCAGCGACGCCGGCGAGGTCAGCCACGCGGTCGGCACCACGGGCACTCCGGCCGAGCCCAGGGCACGGAGGTACGTCTTGTCGGTGTTCCACTCGACGAGCCGCGCGGAGTTGGCCAGGCGCGGCACGGAGCGGGCCCACCGCACGAACTCGTCGCGCCGCTCGACGTAGTCCCAGGTGGAGCGGACGACCACGAGGTCGTACGCCGCCCAGTCCACCCCGGGGTCGTCCCAGACGGCCGCGTCCACCGCCGCGCCACGGGACAGCAGCCCGGCACGCAGCGGCTCGTCGTCGAAGAACAGCTCGGCGAACTCGGCGTTGGTGGCGAGGGCGATGCGCATCCGGTAGACCCTACGTCGTGACCGACGTCCGCCTGACCGCGTGGGTGCGCGGCCGCGTGCAGGGCGTCGGCTTCCGCTGGTGGACGCGGTCGCGGGCGCTGGAGAACGGCCTGGTCGGCAAGGCCACGAACCTCGACGACGGCCGCGTCGAGGTCGTCGCCGAGGGCCCGCGGGATGCCTGCGAACGCCTCCTCGCGGCGTTGCGAAGCCCCCACACACCAGGGCACGTGAGCACCGTCACCGAGCGGTGGAGCGAGGCGCGCGGCAACTTGTCCGGGTTCGTGGAGCGGTGACCGGAAATCCTGAGCGCACCCGGCTCAAGTGACCGTGACCGTAACGTAACTCGACCCTTGACCGTGCCCAAGATCGCGTGTCACTCTCGATGGCAGAAGGCGCGTCGGCTGTCATACGACCAGCGCCCCCGGCTCACCCCCGGGCCCCGGACCTCTGGAGGACGACACACCATGGCCAAGGCTCTCCTCGGTCACGTAGGCATCGGCACCGACATGCGCCTGGCGGACGAGGTACGCCGCCTGCAGCGCAGGGTCAAGGAGCTCGAGGCCGAGCTCGCCGACGCGCGGGCCACCCAGGAGCTCGAGGCCGCGGTCGCTCCGGACCTGCTCATCGAGCAGCGGGAGCCGGCGTACAGCTAGCCACCACCCAGACCTGAGGGACGCCACCCCGGCGTCCCTCACGTATGTCCGGACCATTCCCCGCTAGGCTCAGCACTGGACTTCCCCACGTCCGCAGGCAGGGACCAGCGCGTGCACCTCAAGAGCCTCACGCTCCGTGGCTTCAAGTCCTTCGCGACCGCGACGACGCTGAAGTTCGAGCCTGGCATCACCGCCGTCGTCGGCCCGAACGGCTCCGGCAAGTCGAACGTCGTCGACGCCATCGCCTGGGTCCTCGGCGAGCAGGGCGCGAAGGCGCTGCGCGGCGGCAAGATGGAGGACGTCATCTTCGCCGGCACGCCCGGGCGCCCCGCGCTCGGCCGCGCCGAGGTCGTGCTGACGATCGACAACGCCGACGGCGCCCTCCCGATCGACTACACCGAGGTGACGATCAGCCGCCTGATGTTCCGCAGCGGCGAGTCCGAGTACGCCATCAACGGCACCCCCTGCCGCCTGCTCGACGTCCAGGAGCTGCTCTCCGACAGCGGCATCGGCCGCGAGCTGCATGTCATCGTCGGCCAGGGCCAGCTCGACGCCGTGCTGTCGGCGCGGCCCGAGGAGCGCCGTGGCTTCATCGAGGAGGCCGCGGGCGTCCTCAAGCACCGCAAGCGCAAGGAGAAGGCCCTCCGCAAGCTCGACGCGATGCAGGCCAACCTCACCCGGCTCAACGACCTCACCGCCGAGCTGCGCCGCCAGCTCAAGCCGCTCGGCAAGCAGGCCGAGATCGCCCGCCGCGCCGCCGTCATCCAGGCCGAGCTGCGCGACATGCGGCTGCGGCTGCTCGCCGACGACCTGCTCGGGCTGCGGACGGTCATGGCCGCGGAGCTGCGCGACGAGGAGGAGCTGCGGTCGCGGCGTACGGCCGTCGAGACCAGCCTCGCCGCCGTCACCGCCCGCGAGGCCGAGCTGGAGGCCGCGCTCGCCGCGGACGCGCCGCTGCTGGCGCGGGCGCAGGAGACGTTCTACCGGCTCTCGTCGCTGCGTGAACGCTTCCGCGGCACCGCCGAGCTGGCCGGCGAGCGGGCCCGCAACCTCGCCACCGACATCGAGGCCGAGGCGCGCCCAGGACGGAGCGCGGAGGACCTCGAGGCCGAGGCGCGCACCGTACGCGAGGAGGAGGCCGCGGTCCGCGAGGCGCTGGAGGCCGACAAGGCGCGGCTCGCCGACGCCGAGGCCACCCGCGCGACGCTGGAGCAGGCGCTGCGCGCCGAGGAGCAGGCGCTCGTCGCGTCCGCCCGCGCGCAGGCCGACCGCCGCGAGGGCCTGGCCACGCTCGTCGGCGAGGTCAACGCCCTGCGCAGCCGCGCCGCCGCCGCCGACGAGGAGATCGGCCGCCTCGCCGCCGCCCGCCTCGAGGCCGAACGTCGCGCCGAACGCGCCCGCGGCGAGTTCCTCGTCGTGCAGCAGCAGGTCATCACGCTGGAAGGCGGGGAGTCGGGCCTCGACGCGACGTACGAGGCCGCCAACGCCGCCCTCACCGAGGCCACGATCCGCGTCGAGCAGCTCGTCGCGGAGGAGCGCGAGGCCGAGCGCGAGAAGTCGTTCTGGTCGGCGCGCCGCGAGGCACTGGAGATGTCACTGCTCCGCCGCGACGGCGCCGGGGCCCTGGTCGACGCCGGCGAACGCCTCCCCGGCCTGCTCGGCACCGTCGCCTCGGTGCTGTCCGTACGCCCAGGCTCCGAGGTCGCGATCGCCGCCGCCCTCGGGTCGCTCGCCGACGCCGTGGCCGTCGACTCGCCCGACGCGGCGGTCCGCGCGCTCGACCTGCTCAAGACCGACGACGCGGGCCGCGCGACGCTGCTCGTCGGCGGCGCCACGGCCGGCGACGCCCCCCGGTACGACCTCCCCGACGGTGCCGAGTGGGCGCTCGACCTCGTCACGGCGCCGGCAACGCTCGACGCCGCCGTACGCCGCAACCTCGGCTCGGTCGCGGTCGTGGCAGACATCGGCGCCGCTCGCGCGCTGGTCGCCCAGCACCCCGACCTCACCGTCGCCACTGCCGAGGGCGACCTGCTCTCCGCGTGGCTCGCTGTCGGCGGCGGGGCGTCCGCGCCGTCGCTGCTGGAGGTGCAGGCCGCCGCCGACGAGGCCGCCGAACGCCTCGCCGACGCGACCATGTCCGCCGACCGGCTGCGCTTCGCGCTGACGACCGCGCGGACAGACCTCGACCGCCTCCAGGTCGACCTCGACCGCGCGCTGGAGCAGCTCCACGAGTCCGACGCGCAGATGGCCGCGATCGCCGAGCAGCTCAACCTCCTCGGCTCCGCGCAGCGCGCCGCCGCCGACGAGGCCGAACGCCTCGACCAGGCGCAGCGCGCCGCCGAGGACGCCCGCGACCGCGACCTCGAAGGCCTCGTGGCCATGGAGCACCGGCTCGCCGAGGCGCAGGCCGCGCCGCTCGACGTCGAGCCCGACACGTCCGCGCGCGACGAGGCCGCGGCGTCGTTGCACCAGGCACGTTCCGTCGAGGTCGAGGTACGTCTCGGCGTCGTCGCCGGCGAGGAGCGCGCCCGCGCGCTGACCTCGCGCGCCGAGGCACTCGAACGCGCCGCCGCCGCCGAGCGCGCCTCCCGCGAACGCCTCGCGGCCCTGCGCCAGCAGCGCGCGACCGGCGCCATCGTCGCGGCGGCCGTGGCCGAGGCGGCGCGGGAGGCGTTGACGCGGATCGACGCGTCGATCGCGCAGGCGCACGACGAGCGTTCGCTGGTCGAGGCCAGCCGGCGGCTCAACGAGGGCGAGCTGGCCGAGGTCCGTACGAAGCGCCGCGAGCTCGCCACCGAGCTCGAAGGCCTCACCGACGTCGCCCACCGCGACGAGGTGGCGCGGGCCGAGCAGCGGCTGCGCATCGAGGCGCTGGAGAACCGCTGCGCCGAGGAGTACGGCATCGACCCCGAGACCCTCGTCGCCGACTACGGCCCCGACAACGACGTCCCCCCGCCGAGCGACGCGGAGGACCCGACGCCGGCGCCGTACGACCGCGCTGTCGTGGAGCGCCGCGCCGCCGCCGCCGACCGCCAGCTCGCCCTGCTGGGCCGCGTCAACCCGCTGGCGCTGGAGGAGTTCTCGGCGCTGGAGGAGCGGCACGCGTACCTCTCCAACCAGCTCGAGGACCTCAAGAACACCCGCCGCGACCTCCTCCTCGTCGTCAAGGAGGTGGACGAGCGGATCCACGACGTGTTCCGGAGCGCGTTCGAGGACACGGCGCGGGAGTTCGAGCACGTGTTCTCGGTCCTCTTCCCCGGGGGCGAGGGGAAGCTGATCCTCACCGACCCCGACGACCTGCTGACATCCGGCATCGAGGTCGAGGCGCGGCCGCCGGGCAAGAAGGTCAAGCGGCTGTCGCTGCTGTCGGGCGGGGAGCGCTCACTGACCGCGATCGCGCTGCTGTTCGCGATCTTCCGGGCGCGGCCCTCGCCGTTCTATCTCTTGGACGAGGTGGAGGCGGCGCTCGACGACCGCAACCTCGGCCGGCTGCTCGACATGGTCGAGGAGTTCCGGGGAACGAGCCAGATCGTCATGATCACCCACCAGAAGCGGACGATGGAGATCGCCGACTCGCTGTACGGCGTCAGCATGCGCGGCGACGGCATCAGCACCGTGATCTCCCAGCGCCTCCGCGAGCGCGAGGACGCCCGTGCTTGAGCTCATCCTGGCGATAGCGGCCCTCGCGGTCCTCGCCGTCGTCGGTCTCGTCGCGACGCGGGGCCGTTCGCGCGCGCTGCCCCCGGCCCCTGACCGGCCCGAGATCCTGCCGGGCGTCGGCGACGACGCCTCCGAACCCACCATCGAGCCACGGCGCACCGTCGAGACCCTCGACCTGCCGCCGACGATCCCGCCGCCGCAGGTCGAGGCGCCGCCCGAGGCCGAGGCGTTCGAGGTCCCCGAGCCGACGGCTGGACGCCTCGTACGCCTCCGCTCCCGGCTCTCCCGGTCGCAGAACGCCCTCGGTCGCGGCCTCCTCACGCTGCTCTCCAGCGAGAAGCTCGACGAGGAGACGTGGGAGGACGTCGAGACGACGCTGCTCTCCGCCGACGTCGGCATCGCGGCGAGCCAGGAGATCGTCGAGGCGCTGCGGACGCGCACCAAGGTGCTCGGCACGCGTACCCCCGACGACCTCCGCCCGCTGCTCCGCGAGGAGCTGCTCAACGCCATCGGCGACGTCGACCGTTCGCTGCGCACGCTGCCGCACGATGGCTCGAGGCCGGCCGTGATCCTCGTGGTCGGCGTCAACGGCACCGGCAAGACCACCACCTGCGGCAAGCTCGCGCGGGTGCTCGTGGCCGACGGTCGTTCCGTGGTGCTGGGCGCGGCGGACACGTTCCGCGCGGCGGCCGCCGACCAGCTCTCCACCTGGGCGGGCCGCGTCGGCGCGGAGGTCGTGCGCGGGCCGGAGGGCGGCGACCCGGCGTCGGTGGCGTACGACGCCGTCAAGACCGGCGTCGAGACGCGCGCCGACTGCGTGCTCATCGACACCGCGGGCCGGCTGCACACCAAGACCGGCCTCATGGACGAGCTGTCCAAGATCAAGCGCGTGGCCGAGAAGCTCGGCTCCATCGACGAGGTGCTGCTCGTGCTCGACGCGACCACCGGGCAGAACGGCGTCGTGCAGGCCAAGCAGTTCGCCTCGGCCGTCGACGTGACCGGCGTCGTGCTGAGCAAGCTCGACGGCACCGCCAAGGGCGGCATCGTCATCGCGGTGCAGCGCGAGCTCGGCATCCCGGTGAAGCTCGTCGGTCTCGGCGAGGGTCCGGACGACCTGGCGCCGTTCGACCCCGGCCAGTTCGTGGACGCCCTGCTGGAGGGGTAGAGGCGGGCCGCGCGCGGAGCGCCGGCCTCGCCGTTCGTGATCTTGGCAACGTTCGTGCTGTCCGGGCAGCAGAAACGTCGCCAAGATCACGAAAACCGGGGTGAGGCGGCGACCTACTCCGCCTCGCCGCGCGACGCGCGGCGGGAGAGGTGCCGGTCGAGCTCCGAGCGCGGCGGGCGCTGCGTACGCGGCCGCTCGGCACGCGCGGGCAGCGGCAGCTGGGCCAGCAGCAGCGTCAGCAACGGCACCAGCATCAGTGCGGGCACGACGGGCGCGGCGACCTCGGCGGCCGCGGAGAGGCATCCCGCGAACGCCGCCGCCCACACGTACGAGAGCCTGCGCACGTAGGACACAACGAGCCAGCGGGCGAGACGTTGCGAGTTCACGTGTCCGAAACACGAGAGGAACGGCTGCGTAACGCCGCTCCGGTGGAGTGCCCCCACACACTCCGTGGGAGGCCCGTTGGACACCATCGACACCGGCAACACCGCCTGGGTCCTCGTCTGCGCAGCGCTGGTGCTGTTCATGACGCCCGGGCTCGCGTTCTTCTACGGCGGCATGGTCCGCGCGAAGAACGTGCTCGGCATGCTGATGCAGAACGTCTTCTCGATGGGCCTGGTCAGCGTCCTCTGGGCGGTGGTCGGGTTCAGCCTCGCGTTCGGTGACGGCGGCCCGCTGATCGGCGACTTCAGCCTCGTCGGCTTGAAGGACATCGGCACCGTGCGGCTGCCCGGCTACGAGGGCGACTTCGCGCTGACGATCCCCGTCGTGCTGTTCTGCGCGTACCAGATGATGTTCGCGATCATCACCCCCGCGCTCATCACCGGCGCGACGGCGGACAGGCTGAAGTTCCGCGGCTACGCCGTCTTCCTCGGCGCCTGGCTGCTGCTGGTCTACACGCCGGTGGCGCACTGGGTGTTCAGCCCGACGGGGTGGCTGTTCGAGCGCGGTGCGCTCGACTTCGCGGGCGGCACCGTCGTGCACATCAACGCCGGCATCGCGGCGCTCGCGGTCGTCCTCGTCGTGGGGAAGCGACGTGGCTGGCCGCGCGAGCAGATGAAGCCGCACTCGCTGCCGTTGACCATGCTCGGGACCGGCATCCTGTGGTTCGGCTGGTTCGGCTTCAACGCCGGCTCCGCCCTGGGCGCCAACGGTCTCGCCGCCCAGGCGCTCATGAACACCCACCTCGCCGCCGCCGCCGGCATGCTCGGCTGGCTGCTCACCGAACGCCTCAAGGACGGCCACGCCACGACCCTCGGTGCCGCCTCCGGCGCGGTCGCGGGGCTCGTCGCGATCACGCCGTGCGCGGGCTTCGTCGGCGGCCTCTCGCCGATCGTCATCGGGCTCGTCGCGGGGTCGGTCTGCTTCCTCGCGATCCAGCTGAAGTTCCGCTTCGGCTACGACGACTCGCTCGACGTCGTCGGCGTCCACCTCGTCGGCGGCATCCTCGGGTCGCTGCTGCTCGCGGTCTTCTCCGACAAGGCCATCAACTCGCTCGGTGCCGACGGCATCCTCAACGGCGGCGGCACCGCGCTCCTGATCGACCAGCTGGTGGCGGTGGGGGCGACGCTCGTGTTCTCGTTCGTGCTGTCGTACGCCATCGCGAAGGCGGTGGACGTGACGATCGGCCTGCGGGTGACGGAGGACGAGGAGGCGCAGGGCTTGGACATGACACAGCACGCGGAGTCGGCGTACGCCTTCTCGGAGGTCGGAGCGATGGGGAGGATCGGCTGATGAGGCTCGTCACCGCGATCGTGAAGCCGTTCAAGCTCGACGACGTCAAGACCGCCCTCACCGACCTCGGCATCCAGGGCATGACCGTCTCGGAGGTGCAGGGGTTCGGCCGCCAGCGCGGCCACACCGAGGTCTACCGGGGCGCGGAGTACACCGTCGACTTCGTGCCCAAGGCGCGGGTCGAGGTCGTCGTGGACGACGCCGACGCCGAGCGCGTCGTCGCGGCCATCACGGCGGCGGCGCGTACCGACAAGATCGGCGACGGCAAGATCTGGGTCACGCCCGTCGACTCGCTGACGCGGATCCGTACCGGTGAGAGGGGCACCGACGCGCTCTGAACGCCAGGCGCTGCTGGAGCGGGCGGACCTCACGGGCCGCCCGCTCTGCCGCGCGCTGACCGACCTCGCCGACACCTGGCTCGCCTCGCTGCTGGGGAACGAGCCCGGTGTCGCGCTCGTCGGCGTCGGCAGCGTCGGGCGGCGCGAGGTCTGCCCTGGCTCCGACCTCGACCTCCTGCTGGTCCATACCAGGCGCGCGGACGTGGCCGCGGTCGCGGACCGCGTCTGGTACCCCGTCTGGGACGCCGGGCTCTCCCTCGACCATTCCGTCCGTACGGTCGCCGATGCCGTCGAGGTCGCCGACGCCGACCTCAAGGCGGTGCTCGGCCTGCTCGACGCGCGGCACGTCGCCGGCGACCCCGCGCTCACCGCCTCGCTGCTGACCGCGCTGCGCGAGCACTGGCGCAAGCGCTCGCCGCGCGCCCTCGTGGAGCTGGCCGAGTCGGTCCGCGAACGCCACTCCCGGGCGGGCGAGGTGGCGTTCCTGCTGGAGCCCGACCTCAAGGAAGGGCGCGGCGGGACACGCGACATGCAGGCGATGCGCGCCGTCGCGGCGGCGTGGGTGACGGACCTGCCTGGGGCGCGCGTGCGGGAGGCGTACGACACCCTCCTCGCGGTCCGCGCCGAGCTGCACCGGTCGAGCGGCCGGGGGAGCGACCTGCTGGCGCTGCAGGAGCAGGACGAGGTCGCGCGCCGCCTCGGCCACCCGGACCCGGTGGCGCTGATGTCGTCGGTGGCGGAGGCCGCGCGGACCGTCGCGTACGCGACCGACGAGTCGTTCCGCAGGGTCGACGGCTGGCTCGCGGGCCGACGCCGCCGACTCACCCGTCCCGCCCGCCCGTCGCCCGTCGCGCCGGGGCTCGCGCTGCACGGCGGCGAGCTGGTCCTCGCGGCGGGTGCGCACGACGACCCGGTGCTGCCGTGGCGCGCGGCTTCCGAGGCCGCGGCGCGCGGCGTACCGATCGCGACGAGCAGCCTCGAACGCCTCGCCGCCACGCCGCCACCGCCCGACCCGTGGCCGCCCGCGCTGCGCGACGCGCTGGTGTCGTTGCTCGGCACGGGTGCCGCGGCCGTGCCCGTGATGGAGGCGCTGGACGAGCACGGGATCCTCGTCCGCGCGTTCCCCGAGTGGGCGGCGGTGCGCAGCAGGTCGCAGCGGAACCCGTACCACCGCTACACCGTCGACCGGCACCTGCTCGAGGCCGCCGCGGCCGCGGCACCGCTGGCGCGCAGCGTGTCCAGGCCCGACCTGCTGCTCGTGGGGACGTTGCTGCACGACATCGGGAAGGGCTTCCCCGGCGACCACACGACGGCCGGGATGGACGTCGTACGGACCATCGCGACCCGCATGGGGTACGCCGCCGCCGACGTCGAGACCCTCGTCGCGCTCGTACGCCACCATCTCCTCCTGGCCGACGTCGCGACCCGCCGCGACCTCGACGACCCCGCGACGGTCGCGTCGGTCGCGGCGGCCGTGGGCGACCGGGAGACGCTGCACCTGCTCGCGGCGCTCACCGAGGCCGACGGCCGCGCGACCGGCCCGGCCGCCTGGAACGACTGGAAGGCCGGCCTCGTCGCGGACCTCGTGGCGCGGACGTCCGCGCTCCTCGCCGGCGCCCGCCCCGAGCCTGTGGCGCCCCCTCGGCCAGGGCCGCCCGGCGTCCGCGTCGAGGGCGACGTCGTGACGGTCGTCGCGGAGGACCGGCAGGGGTCGTTCGCACGGGTGGCGGGGGTGCTGGCGCTGCACCGGCTCGACGTGCGGTCGGCGTCCGCCGCGTCGGTGGACGGGGTGGGGGTGCAGGAGTTCGTGGTGGCGCCTGCGTTCGGGAGGGAGCCGGACCCGGCGCGGCTCGCCGCCGACATCGAACGCGCTCTCTCCGGCCGCCTCGCCGTCGAGGCTCGGCTCGCGGAGCGCGCGGCGGCGTACGAGAGCTCGTCGCTGCCCGCCGTACCCCCCGTCGTCGTCATCGACGAGACCGCGTCGGAGACGGCGACGGTGATCGAGGTCCGCGCCCGCGACGGCGTCGCGCTGCTGTACCGGATCACGCGCGCGCTCGCCGACTGCGACCTCGACGTACGGTCCGCCAAGGTCGCGACGCTGGGGCACGAGGTGGTGGACACGTTCTACGTGCGGCGCATCGACCCCGACCACGCGGCCGAGGTCAGGAGGGCCGTCCTCGCCGCCCTCTCCGCGTGACCCCTGCGCAACCGGGAGCCTTTTCCATCCTGGCTCGCGCTGGGCCTGGATCGTGCTGGGCAGGAGCCCCTTTGGCGCTGGACCACCACAAGAACGGCGGTCAACCCCGGACGAGCGGCGCCCG
>Ga0190268_10000024_pt1 | contig 65423 bp, 63 predicted proteins | sample Popmic249T_FD_133750 | JGI IMG/M metagenome (GOLD analysis project Ga0190268, IMG submission 133750) | Populus adjacent soil microbial communities from riparian zone of Blue River, Arizona, USA - 249 T | ecosystem: Environmental > Terrestrial > Soil > Riparian zone | place: USA: Arizona... | reverse complement strand
ATCTCGCGCATCCGCTCCTCGATGCGCTCGACGTCCTCCGGGGTGAACGGCTTCTCGACGTCGAAGTCGTAGTAGAAGCCGTCCTGCACGGGCGGGCCGATGGCGACCTTCGCGTCGGGGAAGAGCTGGGTCACGGCCTGCGCCATGACGTGCGCGGCGGAGTGCCGCAGGATGTGCCGGCCCTCGTCGCTCGCCATCGGCACGGAGGTCAGGTCGGCGCCGTCGGCGACCTCCCAGGCGAGGTCGTGCAGGTCACCGTCGGCGTCGCGTACCGCGATCGCCTTGACGCCGGCGTTCTTGAGCGCGCCGCCGGCCGTCGTACCCGCCTCGACCACGTACGGCGAGCCGTCGAGGGTCAGGCGGATGTCGGCCACGGGGAGCGCTCCTTCAGGGTCGGTAACGGACGTCCGCTGATCGTAGTAGCGCGCGTCCTCCCGTTTTTCGCGCGACGATGGCGCGCGTGCCGAAGCCGCTCCTCTGCATGCCTCTCCTCCGCTCCCCCGCGACGCTGTCCGCCACCGCGCTGCGTACGGCGTGGCGGGAGGCCTGGCCGGACGTCCCCGCGCCGTCGGTGAGCGAGCACGAGGGGGCGCTGGCGGCCGACTTCGGCGACCTCATGTGCGCCGTGACGGTGCTGCCCCAGCCGATCCCAGGGACCGAGGTCGGCGAGGCGGCGGAGGCGTCGTGGCTCTGGCCGCACGCCCTCGAGGCGATCGCGGGCTACGGCGCGCACGCCGTCGTCTTCGCGCAGGACAGCGAGGACCGTACGGCCACGCTCCTCGCGAACACGAGGCTCACCGCCGCGGTGCTCGCGGCGACGGGCGCGCTGGGCGTGTACGTCGGCGGCGCCGGGATGCTCGTACCCGCCGAGGTGTGGCGCGAGCTGGCGGCGACGCTGTCCGTGCCCGCCCCGCTGTGGCTCAACGTCGGCGCCGTCCAGGAGGGCAGGCTGCGCAAGCGGCTCGCGGTGTACACGGCGGGGATGGCGCAGTTCGGGCTCATGGACATCGAGGTCGTGAACTCGCCGAAGCGCCCCGGCGACCTCAAGGCGTGGGTGTGCGACCTGGCGTCGTACCTCGTCGCCGAGGGCCCCGTCCTGGAGGACGGCAACACCGTCGGCGCCGCCGACGACGAGCGCGCGCGGGTGACGTTCGCGCCGTCCTCGCTCGGGCGGCCGGGCCTCGTCTACCGCGTGGACCAGGGGTAGGCAGGCCTGACCCTGCGGCCCGGTGTCACCCATCACCTGCGCGGACATGCTTTTATCGGCGGGTCACGCAGCCAAGGAGACGGGGTGACCGTGAGCCGGAACGGGATGACGGAGCAGCAGGAGGAGCGGCTGCGCGGTGCCGTACGCGCCTGGCTCGGCGCCGCCGACGACCTGGCCGCGGCGCACCGCGACGGCGAGGACGTCGCGGTCGTCATGGAGCTGTCGGAGCGCGCGACGCTGGCGCGGCTGGTGTTCCACCAGACGCTCACGGAGCTCGGCTGGACGCCGCCGGCGGGTGGTACGCGCGGTACCGGGTAGCGGGCGCGGCATGGCGTTCGCGATCGAGGACCGGCCGGGGACCGCCTGGGTCGTCCTCGCCCTGACCGGCGACGTCGACCTCGCGAGCGCACCGGAGCTGCGTACGTGCCTCGCGGGGGCCGTCGAACGCCACCCCGCCGTCGTGGTCGACCTCGCGGGCGTGGAGTTCATGGACTCGACGGGCCTGGGCGTGCTCGTGGCGGCGTACAACCGCGCGGCGGCCACGGACCGGCGCCTCGTCATCGCCCGCCCGCAGCGGATCGTCCGCAACGCCCTGCGGCTCGTCCAGGTCGACAGCGTCATCGACGTGTACGACACCCTCGACGACGCGGTGGCCTCCCTGTAGGGATGCGCCGCCGCGCGCGGCGCGCTTGTCGTGATCTTGGTGACGTTTCTGCTGCCCGGACAGCACAGACGTTGCCAAGGTCACGAAAGGCGGGGCGCCAGGCCCGCAGCGCCGCCGGGGCAGGGGCGAGGCCGCGCGCGGAGAAGTGAACCCCGGCCGGTCCCGCGACTCACAGCCGGGACGCCGAGAGAGGGAGCGCACCGTGCGGGCGAGGATCGTGCTGGTCGCCGCGTCGCTGATCGCCGGCGGCGTCGTCGCCGCGCCCGCGACCGCCCTGCTCCCCAGCGTCTGCAACGTCGCCGCGGCGCCCGTCGACACGCGGGCCATGGTGGCGTACGACGCCTCCCCCGCCGCCCTCCGGGCCGTGCGCGCCGCGGGCGGGCGGGTCGTCGGCGGCATCGAGCGGCTGGACGTGCTGCAGGTGGCGTTCCCGAGCAGGGTGGCGAGGGACGCGGCGCTGCCCGTCGTCCGCCGCGCCCCGGGCGTGCGCTACGCCGAGGCCGAGCGCGTGTTCAGTGTCCACAGGAACCCGAACGACACGTTCTGGCGCTACCAGTGGGGCCTGTTCAAGATCGGCGCGATGAAGGCGTGGAACAAGGAGACCGGCGGCAAGACCCCGGTCACCGTCGCCGTGCTCGACACCGGTGTCGACCTCAAGCACCCCGACCTCGCCGGCCGCGTCATTGCCGGTGACGACATCGTGGCGAACGACCCCGACCCGTCCGACGACCACGGCCACGGCACCCACGTCGCCGGCATCGTCGCGGCGAAGACCAACAACCGTGTCGGCGTCGCCGGCATGTCGTGGGGCGCCAAGGTCCTCGCGGTGAAGGTGCTCGCCGCCAACGGCGAGGGCAGCGACTGCGACATCGCACTCGGCATGGTCGGCGCCGCCGACGCCGGCGCGCGGGTCCTGAACATGAGCCTCGGCTCGACCGGCACCCGGTGCGGGCTCGTCACGCAGGCGGCGATCGACTACGCGCGCGACGCGGGCTCGCTGCCTGTCGTCTCCGCCGGCAACTCCGGCAGCGCCAAGGACGGCAACCCGGTCACGACGCCCGCCAACTGCGACGGCGTCCTCACCGTCGGCGCCACCGACCCGGCCGACAAGATCGCGAAGTTCTCGACGCACCACCCGTACGTCGACGTCAGCGCCCCCGGCGTCGGGATCCTCTCGACCGGATACCAGGCCATGACCGGCAGGCACACGTACGTCGCGATGAGCGGCACGTCGATGGCGGCGCCGTACGTCGCCGGGCTGGCCGCGCTGCTCATGTCGCGCAACCCCACGTGGACGCCGGACCAGGTGATGGACCGGATCGTCAAGACGTCCGACGACCGCGGCACGCGCGGGAAGGACGACTACTTCGGCGCGGGGCGGGTCAACGCGGCGCGCGCGATCGGCTGACGCGCCGCGGCCTCGGTGTCCGGCAGGACGATCGTCCGCACGCCCGGCGCGGCCCTGCTCAGCGTGAGGTAGTGGTGCACGAGCGCGTTGAGGTCGTGCACGAACGCCTCCGCCGTCGTCTCGAACGACACCCGCCCGCCGTTGCCCGACACGACGACGTCCACGTGCCCGCCGTCGGCGACGACGTCGAGGTGCCCGCCGTGCGCCCGGCCGTCGTCACGCAGCGCCAGCCGGCGCGCCTGGACCGAGCTGGAGAGCAGCGCGGCGATGGCCTGGTTGAGCTCCCAGACGGCGACGGTGCCGCCCGCGACCATCGTCGTGGCGTCGTACCCCTCGACGACCAGGGCGGGCGCCTCGCTGCCGGCGAGCTTGACGGCGTAGAGCTCGAGGCGGCCGGGACCTGGGAGCGACGCGACGACCTGGGCGACGCCGGACAACACCTGCAGGGGCACCGCGGCTCCTCTCGACACAGCGCAGTGTGCTCTCAAGGACACCCTTTGTGACAGAGCCGAAGGTCATCCTTACCAGGAGGTTAGACCCCGCGCGTCGCGCAGCGGTGCGACGGAGAGCCGGCAGCCGCGTTCGGCGGCCCACTTCGTGGCCTGGTCGAGCACCTCGCAGACGGCTTCGCGGGGCGGCCCGTGGCGTTCTTCGGCGACGACGACGTGCCACGTAGGCTCGGCGAGCATGGCGGCGAGCGTCCCTCTCAGGACGTGCGGGAACGCGTCACGGCCGTCGTCACAGACCCTGACCACCGCGATGCGGCGCACGAGATCCACAACCGACAGCCGTACCGTCACCGCCTGCTCCGTTCCCGGGGCGCAACCGAGCACGGCTACTACACGTACGAGGGGGTGAGTGATTACACGCAGACGTCCGGGAGGTAGGGCAGGTTGCGCGCGCAGACCGTCTTGTCGTCCGGCCTGCGGTCGTCTCCCCCGGCCTTGACCCCGGTGTCCTCCGCCGGCATGACCTCGATCGTGGCCGGCGTGGGCGTGATCGTCGCGCGCGGGCCCGCGACCTCCCGCGCGGGCGCTCGGCGGGCCGGCGCACGGCCCGTCGTCCCTGTCGTGGCGGGCTCCGCGGGCGCCACGCGGGCGTTGTTGACCGTCCTGACCTGCGCGGACTCCGTCACCGGCGTCCTGACGGGGGTGCCGGCCGGCTCCCGCGGCGGCTGGAGCGAGAGCACCAGCGGCAGCGCCGCGATCGGCACCGCGGCGATCGCGACCGTCGCGGCGCGCGAGGAGCGGCGCAGCCACGCCGCCCCGAACGTCCACGCCGCGAGCTGCTCCATGACCAGCGCCAGCCTGCTGCGGGCGCGGTGGCGGCGTACGGCGAGGCGTACGGCCTCCTTGCGGTTGCGCGCGGGCACCGGCTCCGCGGTCACCGCCTCCATGATCGCCTCGCGGTCGGCGGGCCGCAGCGCCGCCAGCCCGCGGAACGCCCGCTGCAGCTCCATCCTGTCCGCGACCTCGCCGGCGACGTCGTTCGAGGCCGGGTGGTCGGTGCCGACGCCGCCGTCCTGGAGCCGGGCACGCTGGCGGAGCAGGTCGATGTGCAGGTTGCACGCCACCGGGCCGGCCCAGCGGAGCAGGTCCTTGGCGGACGTGTACGTCACCCGCCCGGCCAGCGCCCGCAGCGCCACCTCCTGCACCACGTCCTCGGCCGACGCCTGGTCCAGCCCGCGCCGGAAGAGCAGCGCGCGCAGGCGGCGTTCGACGTCCGGCCACACCGCCTCGAAGGGCGGCGTAATCAGGGCGTCGCCCGTGCGTGAGCGTTGGGTTGCCCCCGCGTCCCCCTGGAGGTCCATGTGCGCCGCCTTATCGCTTCCGTCGTGCTCGTCGCTGCTGCTATGCCCGTGGGCGGGGCTTACGCGAACAGTGTCCGTGTAGGAGTCCGTGACTGCCAGTACGTCGAAGTGCTTCTTCCCGAACGCGAGCCGTCCGAACTCCGCGTCTGCAAGCCCGTCGGGGGCTGAGCAGGCGTCCCTCAGCAGTACGTGCTGAGGTCGGCGGCGCACAGCACGTCGCCGTACACCTCGCTGACCGTACGGCTCGCGTCCGCCACGACCGGCCACACCGGGTCGAGGGCGGGGTCGCGCTGCACGTCGCGCACGATCTCGAACACCGGGTCCGTGTACGGGTCCGTCGGCTTGTTGCAGATGTCGATCGAGCCGATGTAGCAGGTGGCCGCGGCAGGGGCGGCCGGGATCGCGAGCGCGGCGGCGGTGACGGCTGCGGCGGCGAGGCGGCGGGCGTTCATACGTCTGCTCCTGAGGTCGAGGGGGTGAGCGATCACACCCTTCGACGCGCCGGGGCTGCTCCCTGCCCTCCGTCCGGCTACGCGAGGCGCGCGAAGCGTGCCCTGCGGTGCCTGCCCCTCGGCCTGGCTGCCGCGACGAGCAGCGAGCCGGTCGCGAGCAGGCCGAGCCCGGTGACCGCCAGAGGTGTGCCGCCGGTGTCAGGAAGGGAGGGGGGTGCGCCGGTGCGGGGCCCGCCGCCGGTCTGTCCGGGGACCGCGGCGGCGGGCGTAAGGGCGGCGGGGCGTACCGGCGCGGGTGAGCGCGGCACGGACGCCGTCGGGGCCGCGCTCGGCGTCGGGGTCGGCGAGGCGGTCGCCGCGGGCGTGTGGCAGGCGGCGTTGGTGATCGTGTTGCGCTGCAGCGTCACGGCGCCGTTGCGGGCCAGCAGCCGCCCCGCGAACGTCGCCCCCGTCTGCGCGCTGACCGAGGTGTACGCGAGCACGTCGCCGGCGAAGCGCGTCCCCGTCTTGAACGTCGCCGAGCTGCCGACCTGCCACACCACGCGGCAGGGGCTGGCGCCGTTGATCAGGAGGACGCGGCTGTCGACCTCGGTGATGAGCGTCGACCCCATCTGGAACACGAACTGCGCGTCGGCGACGCCCTGCGCGTCGAGCGTGAGCGTGCCGGTCAGGCCGAACGTCTCGTTCGTGTAGACGCCCGCGAGCAGCGTCTTGCCGCCCAGCTCGACCACGTGCGGCGTCGCGGGCGTGCGGCCGGCCGCGTCGTCGTACGCGGTGACGAGGTCGTCCTTGGCGCCCTGTGTGACGGCGTCGCCGCGGTGGTTGGTGCCGACGAGCGTCACGGACGAGAAGCCCGTCTGCGCCGTCGTGGGGAACGTCCCCACGTCGCCGGTGATCGTCGTCGCGCCGGTGTTGGTGATGCCGGAGCCCGCGAGGACGGCGAACGCCTTCGCGGTGCCGAGGCCGACGGGGTCGCCCGCGGCGGCCGGGGTCGCGGCGAGGACGAGCACGAGGGCCGCGAGGGCCGGGGGCGCGAACGGGGACATGACGCTCCTCTGATCTACGGCAAGAGGAGGCGGTCAGCTGGTACAGGGGCCGCAGGAGCGCAGCCCACACCAAGCGTCCCTCAAGGGTTCGTTCGTGCTATCGACAGCGTACGCCCCGAGGTGAAGGCCGGGTCGTGTCCCACATCCGAGACGACGCCGGAACGTGGTGGGCGTACCTGGTTTCGAACCAGGGACCTCTTCGGTGTGAACGAAGCGCTCTCCCGCTGAGCTATACGCCCGGGAACGGGGGGATGCTACCTCAGGTAGGCAGCCTGATCAGCGCGGTGAGGCCGGGGTCGTTGTCGCGCAGGACGACCTCGCCGCCGAGCAGCTTCACCAGCTCCCGCGCGACCGACAGGCCGAGCCCGACGCCGTCCTTGCGCCGCTCGTCGGGGTGCAGCGCGCGGGTGAACGGCTGCAGCGCCTCCCCCTGCCGCGCCTCAGGGATGCCGAGACCCTTGTCGCTGACCGCGACCTCCGCCCAGCCTCCGGACACGCCGATGTCGACCGTGACGGAGCCCTGGCGGGGGCCGTACACGAGGGCGTTGCGCATGAGCCGCCGCAACGCCGCGGCGAGGGCGGCGCGGTCGGTGTGCAGCACGGCGTCGTTGCCCGTGACGACGACGCGGTCGGCCTCGCCGAGCTGGTGGCGTACCTCCTCGACGACGGAGGCGAGCATCAGCCCCTCGGACTCGGTGGAGACGCCGCCGGCGAGCAGGCGTACGTACAGCACGACGTCGTCGACGAACCCGTCCAGCCGCTGCGCCTGCTGGAGGATCACCTGGTGGATCGTCGACCGCGCGGACGGCGAGAGGTCGTCGTCGCGGGCGATGAGGGTGCGTACGTAGCTCTGGATCGACGCGACCGGGCCGCGCAGCTCCTTGAGCAGGCCGGCGTACGGGTCGGCGGCGGCGGTCGTCGCGGCGGGCTCGTCCATGCCGCGCATGGTCCCACGGAGGTTAGGCGGATGTGGCCGTTCCGGAGGCAATGGGCCGTGTCGGGACGGCGGGCAGGCCGCGGCCCGGCTCGAGCGAGATCGCCATGGCGCGGACCTCGGCCGGGGAGACGTTGAGCGGCAGGGCGTAGACGCCGGTGCCGGACGACTCGACGTCGAAGCGCTCGATCGCGTGCGGCTTGTCCTGCGCGTCCATCCACCACAGGACGTAGACGGACGAGGCGGGGTCGTTGCGGTCGAGGCGGTCGACGACGAGGTACGCGCTGCCGCCGGCCAGGCACGTCTTGGCCCGCTGTCCGCCCGCCGACGTCAGCTGGAACTTCTGCGACTCGGGCGCGGTGAGGCACTGGAGCGCGGCGTCGCGGCGTTGCAGCGCCGCCTGGCGCGCGTCGCCGTCGCCGCGGAGCGAGAGGTTCCACACGCCCATGCCGAGGACGGCGAGGATCGCGGCGGCCGCGGCGAGCGTCGCGACGTGGAACGTCGGCTGCCACACCCGCCCGGGCCTGCGCACCTTCGGGGGCAGCGGCGTCACGGGCGGGGTCCTGCCGAACGACGCGGGGCGCTCCGCCGCGGCGGCGTCGAGGATGCGGCGGCCGAGGTCGGCCGGGGGCTCGGCGGGCTCGGCGGCGTACGCCAGGTGCGCCGTCACCTCGCTCAGCGACTCCAGCGTCTCCTGGCAGCGGTCGCAGCCGCGGAGGTGCGCGGTGAACGTCTCCTCCTCGTCGGGCTCGAGGGCGTTGACGGCGTAGCCGGCGGCGAGCTCGTCCCACGCGGCGTGGGTCATCGGAGCCTCCTCGGGTCGGGCTCCTCCGCCGGCAGCGCGAGCACGTCGCGCAGCCGCTTCATGCCTGCCAGCATCCGGGTCTTCACGGTCCCGAGCGGGGTGCTCGTGAGGATCGCGATCTCGCGCTGGGTGTAGCCCCCGAAGTAGGCGAGGCCGAGCGCCTGGCGCTGCGGCTCGGGCAGGGTGGCGAGCGCCGTACGGACCTCGCCGGCGCGCATCGACCGCCACACCTCGTCCTCCACGCGCGGCACGTCGGCCTCGGTGAACTCCAGGACGTCGGCGGACGTACGGCGCTTGCGGAGGTTCTCCTCCTTGCGGACGGAGTCGACGGACTTGTGATGCGTCATGGTCAGCAGCCAGGTCGAGAAGCCGCCGCGGCTCGCGTCGAACCTCGCGGCGTCGCGCCACACGGTGAGGAACACCTCCTGCACGACGTCCTGCGCCAGCTGCTCGTCGGCGAGGATGCGGCGGGCCAGCGAGTAGGACGCCTTCCCGTAGCGCTCGTAGAGCGCCTCGAGCGCCGAGCCGTCGCCGTCGACGACCAGCGCGACGAGCGCGGGGTCCTCGAGGGCGGCGTAGCCCTGACGCGGCGGGGTCAAGAGGAGCGTCCTCACAGCAGGTCGTTCGGCGCGGAGGTCGAATCGGATTGGGTACGTCAGCGTATGACGGCGGCCCTGCACACCGTCGCGTGAGACGCGGTTTCGGCTCTTGTCCGGGTATGTGACGCGGGTTTCCCGGGTCGCGTCACCGGGTGGGGGCGGCGTCGTTTCTCACGGCGTACGAACGATCCCGGCCAGCGAAAGGGCTGACCCAGATGAGCACCCGTCCCGCCGCCGTCACCGCCGACCTCGACCTCCGCCTGGTCGTTCCCGGCAGCACCGCGCTCCCCGTGCTGGCCAGCATCACGTACGACGCGGCCGACCCGTACGCCGTGCAGGTGACGTTCCACACCGGTGGCGACCGTGGCACCGTCGAGTGGCGCTTCGCCCGCCAGCTGCTCACCGACGGCGTCACCCGCCTCGTGGGGGACGGCGACGTCAAGGTCTGGCCGACCCGCTCCGGCGGCGCCGCGGCCGTGTGCCTCTCGCTCTGCAGCCCCTCCGGCGAGGCCCTCTTCGAGGCGTCGCTCACCGAGCTGGTGGAGTTCCTCACCCGCTCGTACGCCGCCGTCCCCACCGGCTGCGAGGGCCAGTACCTCGACCTCGACGCCGAGCTGGCCCTGCTGCTCTGGTCCGACGACGAGTAGCCCACCCCGCATCGTTCCGAACGCCCCTGGGCCTCCCGCCCGGGGGCGTTCGTCATGCTCCGACCGGCCAGTGCTCGACGGTGACGCCCTCCATGGGGAAGTCCTTCGGGTTGCCCGTGACGATCGTCGCGTGAACGCCGACGGCGGCGGCGGCCATGAGGCAGTCGCCCTCGTGCAGGGTCACCCCGCGGGCGCGGAACTCCCGCTGCCACACCCCGGCCAGCGCGCCCTCCATCGCCCCGAGCGGCGCGACCTGGAACGCCGCGAGCACCGCCGTCGCCCGGCCGACCTCGTCGGGGCGCAGGCCGCGGTGCACCTCCAGCGTGTTCGCGGCGCAGATGTACGGCACCTCGCCGCGCTCACGCAGCGCCAGCAGCCTGCGCGCGGCGGGCCGCCCGCGCAGGACGTCGATCAGCACGGTCGAGTCAAGGAGAACCGGCACGCGCCGCCTCCGCCCGCCACGGCTTGGCGCGCTGCTCACGCACCCAGGCCGCGGGGTCCTCGTCCCACTCGTGCCCGGTGTCGGCGATGCACCCGATGCCGGCCTCGATCGCGGCCCAGCGCTCCTCGGTGTCGAGGCGCTCCTTGATGACTTTGACGATCCAGCCGCTACGCCCCCGCTCGCCGGCCAGCCGGTCGATGCGTTCGACGAGGTCGTCGTCGACCACGATGTGCATGCGCATGTGCGCAGTTTAGCACACTGCTCAGCCCACGAGCGACGGATCCCCGTTCTTTGAAGATCGTCACGCGTGAGACCGGCTGGTGGACCGCAAAGAACGGCTGTCAGCCGGCCGGGACACCGCCCACGATCACGCGGTGTACGGGCGCCGCGCCGAGGTGCGCGACGAGGTCGGCCTCGTGGTCGGCATTCAGGACGGCGAGGTCGCCCCAGGCACCCACGTCGACGCGCCCCACGTCCGAACGCCGCAGCGCCGCCGCCGACCCGAGCGTCGCCGCGCGGAACGCCTCCTCCACGGAGAGTCCGTACGCCAGGCAGGCCAGCTGGATGACGTACGGCATCGACTCGCACCACGACGTACCCGGGTTGCAGTCGGTCCCGAGCGCGATCGTCGCGCCCGCCTCGCGCAGGTGCCGCGCGGCGTCCCAGCGCCCCGTACGCAGCGTCAGCGTGCACGCCGGCAGCAGCACGCCCACGACGCCCGCCGCGGCGAGCGCCGCGGCGCCGGACTGCGACAGGTGATCGAGGTGGTCGGCGCTCGCGCAGCCGCACTCCCCCGCCAGCTCGGCGGCGCCGATGGACGCGAGCTGGTCGGCGTGCAGCCTCGTGCCCAGCCCGGCCGACCGCGCGGCCGTCAGCACCGCCCGCGCCTCCTCCACGGTGAACGCCCCCCTGTCGCAGAACACGTCGCACCACCGCGCCCCCCGCTCCTTCGCGGCGGGCAGCGTCTCGACGACCTCGCGGACGTACGCCGCCCTGTCCGCCCCTGGAGGCACCGCGTGGGCGCCCAGGTACGTCGCCTCCACCCGCAGCGGCACGTCCAGCGCGCCGATCACGTCGAGCAGCCGCATCTCGTCCTCCGGCGTGAGGCCGTAGCCGGTCTTGACCTCGGCGGTCGTCGTGCCGTGCGCGAGCATCGCCCGCGCCCGCGCCTCCGTGGCCGCCACCAGCGACTCGAACGACGCCGCGCGCGTCGCCGCCACCGTCGAGTGGATGCCGCCGCCGCGTTCGAGGATCGCGGCGTACGGCACCCCGGCCAGCCGCTCCTCGAAGTCGAGCCGCCGCGACCCGGCCCACACGAGGTGCGTGTGCGCGTCGACGAAGCCGGGCACGACGCAGGCCCCGCCCGCGTCGAGCTCGGGCACCTCGTCGCCGGCAGGCAACGACGCCTCGGCGCCCACCCACGCCACGCGACCCGACCTGATCACCACCGCCGCGTCCTCGACCGGCGGCGACGTCATCGGCAGCAGCCTGCCGATCCCCCGGACGAGGAGGTCGGTCAACGCCGCTGCCACGCGGGAGCCGACGTACCCGGCTCCAGCGGGATGCGGATGCCGACGTCGCGCGCGGTGTCGCGTGCGAGGTCGTAGCCCGCGTCGGCGTGCCGGAGGACGCCGGTGCCGGGGTCGTTGGTGAGGACGCGCTCCAGCCGGTCGGCCGACGACGGCGAGCCGTCCGCGACGACGACGACGCCGGCGTGGATGGACTTGCCGATGCCCACGCCGCCGCCGTGGTGCACGGAGACCCAGGAGGCGCCGGAGGCGGTGTTGAGCAGCGCGTTGAGGATGGGCCAGTCGGCGACGGCGTCGGTGCCGTCGAGCATGGCCTCGGTCTCGCGCTCGGGCGACGCGACGGAGCCCGCGTCGAGGTGGTCGCGCCCGATGACGACCGGCGCCGAGACGACACCGCGCGCCACGAGGTCGTCGAACGCCTGCCCCGCCACGTGGCGTTCGCCGTAGCCGAGCCAGCAGATCCGCGACGGCAGCCCCTGGCCCTGCACCTTCTCCCGCGCGAAGCGGATCCACTTGTGCAGGTCGTCGCGGTCGGGGAACGCCGCCAGCACCGCGTCGTCCGTCGCCGCGAGGTCCGCGCCGGAGCCCGACAGGCAGGCCCACCGGAACGGCCCTGTGCCCGTGCAGAACAGCGGCCGCACGTACGCCGCCACGAAGCCCGGGTAGTCGAACGCGTTGGCCACGCCGGCGTCCTGCGCCTGGCCGCGGAGGCCGTTGCCGTAGTCGAAGACGACCGCCCCGCCGGCCTGGAACGCCAGCATCGCCTCGCAGTGCGCGGCCATCGACGCGCGGGCGCGCTCGACGTACTCCGAGGGCTTGTCGCCGCGCAGCGCCAGCGCGTCCTCCAGGGACAGGCCGGCGGGGACGTAGCCGTTGAGCGCGTCGTGCGCCGAGGTCTGGTCGGTGACGACGTCGACGGGTACGCCGCGCCGCAGGATCTCGGGGAACACCTCGGCGGCGTTGCCGATGACGCCGACCGACAGCGCGCGCCCCTCGGCCACGGCCGCCGCGCACAACGAGAGCCCGTCGTCCAGCGACGAAGCCACGACGTCCAGGTAGCCGTTGTCCCTGCGCCGCTCCGCCCGCGCCGGGTCGACCTCGACGCAGAGCGCGACGCCGCCGTTGCCCGTCACCGCCAGCGGCTGCGCGCCACCCATCCCGCCGAGCCCCGCCGTCAGCACGAGACGACCGGCCAAGGACCCGCCGAAGTGCGCGCGCCCCACCGCCGCGAACGTCTCGTACGTCCCCTGCAGGATCCCCTGCGTGCCGATGTAGATCCACGAGCCGGCCGTCATCTGGCCGTACATGATCAGGCCCTGGTCCTCGAGCTCGCGGAAGTGCTCGGGTGTCGCCCAGCGCGGCACGAGCAGCGAGTTGGCGATGAGGACGCGCGGCGCGTACTCGTGCGTCCGCAGTACCCCGACCGGCTTGCCGGACTGCACCAGCAGGGTGTCGTCCGGCGCCATGGTGCGCAACGTCTCGACGATCGCGTCGAACGACTTCCAGTCGCGTGCCGCGCGGCCGTTGCCGCCGTAGACGACGAGGTCGTCGGGGCGTTCGGCGACCTCGGGGTCGAGGTTGTTGTGCAGCATCCGCAGGGCGGCCTCGGCCCCCCACGAACGGCAGGTCATCTCCGCGCCTCGCGGCGCCCTCACCACTCGCGCACCGTGCATGCGCGCCAGGCTAGTCGTACTCGGACGAGCCCTGGACCCAGAGGAACGACTGCACGTCGATCTGGTCCCGCGGCTTCAGGTCCGCGAGGTCGCGCCGGACCGTCCCGGCGAACGCGAGCAGGCTGCCGTACGTCTCCCACGACGGCCGCGACGAGTAGTGGAAGTCGTAGCCGTACGCCGCCGCCGCGCGCCTGGTGACCATCGGCTTGAGGAACACGTGCACGTCCGGCCTGGCGAGGAAGCCGAACACCGTGAGCACCGGCCAGGTCGCCACCCGCGTCTGGCGGCGCGGCAGGTCGGCGACGACGTCCACCCAGCGTTCGAACCGCTCCTGCTCGGTGCCGGGCCCGTGCAGCCAGTCGTACAGGCCGTCGGCGAACACCCGCGCGCCCTTGTCGGTCGCGACCGCGTCGCGCAGCGCCATCTTCTCGAACGAGAACAGCAGGTTGGTGCGCGACTCGATCCGTACCGCCGTCGCGGCGACCTCGGCGTGGCGGCCGGCGTCGAGCAGCCCCGCGAAAGCCTCGGGCCCCAGCGCCTCCCGCCACGCGTCGTGCGCGGCCTCCTTGTAGTCGCGTTCCCAGGCGAGGTATGTGCGGTCGCGGAAGCCCTTCGGGAAGAACCCGAGGAACTTCCTGCGGCACGACACGGCACTCATGCCGTCACGCGTACCCCGTTACGCCAGCGGCACCCCGGCGGCCTCCACCGGGCCGCCGGCCCGCAGCCACTCCTCCGCCGCCGCCAGCTCCGGCGCGAGCCAGCGGTCAGGGCCGACGCCGGGGACGACGGAACGCAGCCCCGCCACGACGCGACCCGTGGCAGCGGCGGGCTTCAACGGCGCCCGCAGCTCCAGCGCCCGCGCCGCGCAGACGACCTCCACCGCGAGGATGCGCCGCAGGTTGTCGACGGCGCGGCGCAGCTTGCGCGCGGCGCCCCAGCCGAGGGAGTTGTGGTCCTCCTGCATGCCGGACGTCGGCAGCGTGTCGGCGCTGGCGGGCACGGCGAGGCGGCGGTTCTCGGCGACCATCCCCGCCTGCGTGTAGTGGGCGATCATCAGCCCCGAGTCGACGCCGGGGTCGTCGGCGAGGAACGGCGGCAGCCCCTGCGACCGCCCCTTGTCGAGCATGCGGTCCGTACGCCGCTCCGCCATCGCCCCCACGTCCGCGACCGCGACGGCGAGGAAGTCGCAGACGTAGCCGACGGGCGCGCCGTGGAAGTTGCCGTTCGACTCGACGCGGCCGTCGGCGAGGACGACGGGGTTGTCGATCGTGGCCGCCAGCTCGCGCTCCGCCACAGCGGAAGCGTGCGCCAGCGTGTCCCGCGCCGCGCCGTGCACCTGCGGCGCGCAGCGCAGCGAGTACGCGTCCTGCACCCGCGTGTCGCCCTCGAGGTGCGACGCGACGATCGGCGAGCCGGCGAGCAGCGCGCGGATGTTGGCGGCGCTGGCGGCCTGGCCAGGGTGCGGGCGCATCGCCTGGAGGTCGGCCGCGAAGACACGGTCGGTCCCCAGCAGTGCCTCGACGCTCATCGCCGCGCCGACGTCGGCAGTCGTCAGCAGCAGAGCCAGGTCGGCGCAGGCGAGCAGCAGCATCCCGAGCATGCCCTCGGTGCCGTTGATGAGGGCCAGGCCCTCCTTCTCCGCGAGCACCACGGGCTCGGGCACGCCCGACTCCCCCTCGCCCATGAGCGCCAACGCGACCGCCGACAGCGGCGCGAGGTCGCCGCTGCACCCCAGCGAGCCGTGCTCGGGGACGACCGGCACGACGCCGCTGTTGACGAGCGCGGCGAGCGTCTCGGCGACGACGGGACGTACGCCGGTACGTCCCGTGCAGAGCGTCCGCAGCCGCAGCAGCATCATCGCCCGGACGACCTCGTCCTCCACCGCGGGACCCATGCCGGCGGCGTGCGAACGCACCAGCGAGCGCTGCAGCTGTGCCCTGCTCTCGACGGGGATGTGCCGCGTCGCGAGCGCCCCGAAGCCGGTGGAGATGCCGTACGCCGGCTCCTCGGCCGCGGCGAGCCGCTCGACGACGGCGCGGCCGGTGGCGAGGTTGTCGAGGGCCTCGGGCGCGAGGCGTACGGTGGCACCGCCGCGCGCCACGGCGAGCACGTCGGCGGGAGTCAGGGGGGCACCGGTGAGCACGACGTCGGACACGGCCGCGACCCTACCGGCGTGGGACGTACGCCACGGGGTAGGCGGATGATCATGAGGCTCACGGCGAGGTTCGTGGCGCTGGCGCTCGTCACCGCGACCGCCTGCGGGGGGAACGACGCGGCACCGCCCCGAGCGGCACCCACGCAGGACATCACCGTCGAGCGCGCCGTCCGGATCGCGCGGGCCGCGGTGCTGCGCGCCGCCGACCTCCCCGGGTACAAGGCCTCCGCGGCCGAGGGCGACGGCACCGAGGACGGCGGCAGCGGGGGCTACGGCACCTGCCTGCGGTTCGAGGATCACCTCGGCAACCACTCCGCGACGTTCAAGAAGGGCACCGTCACTGTGTCGTCGTTCGGCGGCGCGGCGGCGACCGCCGCCACGACGGAGAAGGAGCTCGCGTACCTCGCGGGCCCTGACTTCGCGGACTGCTTCGAGCGGTTCCTCAACGGCCTCCTGTCGGGCGCCCGCATCGCCGTCGTGAAGTACGCCTCCCGGCAGGTCCCGCTCCGCGTCCGCGGCGCCGACGAGGCGACGGCGCTGTCGGTGCGGTTCACGATGGAGAAGTACGGCGCGAGGTTCCCGTCGCGCGCCTTCTTCGCCGCTGCCTCGACCGGCCACGCGACGTCGTTCGTCATGGCGTTCGGGGCCGGCAAGGAGCAGCCGCCGTCACTCGACAGGCTCACCGCGCTGCTCACCAGGGCCGTCGGGCGCGCCCGGGCCGCCGAACGCCGGCCCGGCACCCTGTAGCCGAACGGAAGGGGACGGCCCATGCGGCTGCGTACGGCGTTCGTCGCTCTGGCCCTGCTCGCTCTGCCCGCCTGCGGCAAGGAGGCGAAGCCGCAGGCGGCGCCCTCGCCGGAGATCACGCGCTCGGAGGGCGCGCGGATCGCGCAGGCCGCCCAGCTCCGTTCCGCGGACATGCCCGGCTACCGGAAGGAGCCGCCCGAGGAGAGCACCGACGACGACGGCGGTACGTGCCTGCGCGACGGCGGGCCGTTCGTCGCGGAGGCGGAGACGACGTTCTCGCGGGGCAGGCTCTTCGTCGGGTCGACCACCGAGGTCGCCGAACGCCGTGAGCTCGTCGAGCGCGACCTCGACTACATCGTGAGCGGCGACTTCCTCCCCTGCTGGGAGGCGTTCGTCACGTCGATGGTCGCCGAGGACCGGTTCAGCCTCACCGGCTGGTCCTCGCGGAAGCTGCGCGTCAAGGTCCCGAAGTCGGACGGGGCGTTCGGCTACGTCTTCCGCTTCACGCTGCGCGGCGGGAAGGGCAGCGTGCCGGGCCGGATGCTGTTCCTCGGCGCGGCGGCGGGACTGGCCGAGATGCAGGTGATGGCGCTCGCGTTCGGCACGGAGCTGCCGTCGACGGCGGCCGCGACCGGGTGGCTGACCAAGGTCACCCGGCGCGCCAGGGCGGCCGGCGCTTAGGCCTCCTCGGTCGCGCGCCAGCAGTACCAGGCGGCGAGCGTGCGGTACGGGCGGAAGCGCTCGCCGAGCACGGCCAGCTCCTTCGGCGACGGCAGGGCGGGGAGGCCGTACGCCTTCGCCCAGCCCGCCCGCACGCCGTAGTCGCCCACCGGCCAGACGTCGAGCCGCCCCAGCGTGAAGACGCAGAACATCTCCGCCGTCCACGGCCCGATCCCGCGGACGACGGTGAGGTGCGCGACGACCTCGTCGTCGGCGAGGCGGCCGATGCGGTCGAGCCGTACGGTGCCGTCCGCGGCCTTGGCGGCGAGGTCGAGCAGCGACGCGGTCTTGGCACCCGACAGCCCCGCCGCGCGCAGCGCCTCGGGCGCGATCCCGAGCACGGCCTCCGGCGTGAACGCCCCGCCGGCCAGCGCGCGCACCCGCCCCCAGATCGTCGCGGCGGCCTTGCCGGTCAGCTGCTGGTAGCAGATCGCCTCGGCCAGCTGCTCGAAGCGCGTACCGCCGGTACGCCGCCCGCCCAGCCGCGGCGGGCCGTGGCGCTCGGCGAGCCCGGCCATGACCGGGTCGAGCGCGACGAACGCCGCGAGCACGTCGTCGGTCAGCTTGTCGCCCACGTCCGCACCGTAGCGCCGGCCGCACCGCCCCGCCCCGCCCCGCCCCCGCGTGGATCACCTCTATCCCCTCGGCGGCCGGACGGCCGCACGGGAAGGGACACAGGTGATCGTTTCGGGAATCCCGTAACTCTCCGTAGAACATATCGTTACGGAGGGTGTAACGGCAGGGAGCGTTGATCCGCACAGTCCTCACCGACGCACTCCGGTGCGCACGGAGACAAACCGGTCGCCTAGACGGTGCGGGGAGCCAGTGGCGAGACCGACCGCCCAGACCTCTCTCTGGACGGAGTACCACAGTGCGCACCATTGCACGCATCACCCGCGGGACCCTCACGGTCCTGCTGGCCGGCGCGATCGTCGTTCCGGCCATCGGTTCGACCGCCTACGCCACGGACAACGGCAAGGGCAATGGCAAGGCCCACTCCTCGTCCGGAGCCAACGGCGACTGCGGGGAGTACTGCTCCACCCGCGACGGGTCCCCGTCGCGGAACGGCAACGGCGCCGGCGAAGCCAAGGGCCGGCCCTGTGCCGGCTGCGTGGGCAAGGCCGACGACAAGAACCCGCCCGGCCAGTACCCGAACGGCTCGGACGCCAACAACGGCTACGAGTGCGACGGGAACTCCGGGATCGGGCGCTCCAACCCGGCGCACACGGGCTGCACCCCGCAGGCCGCGCCGGTCCAGGAGCCCGTTGCGGCACCGGTCGACGCCGTCGAGGAGCCCTCGGTCGAGGGTCCCGCGCCGGTCGAGGTCCCGGTGGAGGTGGCGCCGCGCGTCGAGGGCGTCAAGATCGTCGGCACGGCGGGCGCGCAGGCGGCCGAGGTGCCGGAGGTCAAGGGTGTTCAGGCGCAGTACGGCCCGAACGTCCTCGGCACGAGGTTCGAGCGCCCGGCGTCGCCGGTCGCGGCGAATCGGGGCACGCTGCCCTTCACGGGCGGCGGCTGGACGCTCGAGCTCCTGCTCGGCGCCCTCGCCCTCGTCGGCACGGGTGTGCTCGTGACCCGCGCCGGCAGCACGCGGGCCTAGCCCGTACGGCACGTTCGCGGGGCCGTTCTCCTCCGGGGGAACGGCCCCGCGGCACGTCGGCAGGACTCGCCGGGCTGGCGGCGTATCCCTCTCCTCATGCGACGACTTCTCATCCTCGCCACGGTCGCGGCTCTCGCCGCCCCCGCCGGCGCCGCCCCGCAGGCCAACGCCGACAACCTCAAGCCGGTGGCCAACCTCAAGTGGACCGGTGGCACCGACCTCGAGTTCACCAAGATCAAGGGCCGCCGCTACGTCGTCGCCGGCGCCCAGAACAACTACAACCCCACGACCTCCCCCGGCCTCCGGGTCGTCGACGTGACCAACCCGTCGAAGCCGAAGGTCGCCGGCTTCCTGCCGTGCAACGCGTCGCAGAACGACATCCAGGTCCGCGGCACGTACGCGTACATGGCCATCGACTTCTACCACCGCGCCGACGCCGAGGGCCGCAAGGACTGCTTCACGCAGGTCAAGCCCGACATGGCACCCAAGAGCGGCGTCGTCGTCGTCGACCTCTCGACGCCGACCAGGCCCCGCGCGGTCGGGTTCCTCGCGATGCCGACCGGCGCGCACAACACGACCCTGCACCCGACCAAGCCGCTGCTCTACGTCAGCGAGTCCGAGTCGCTCGGCGTGCCGGACCCCGCCCAGCTGCAGCCGATCTACGTCGTCGACGTCTCCAAGCCGAAGGCGCCGAAGATCGCCACGACGTTCACCCTCGGGCCCGGTGACAGCCCGCACGACATCACGTTCAACAAGAAGGGCACCCGCGCGTACGTCGCCGCGGGCTTCGGCGGCGCGGTCTACATCGTCAACACGACGTCGCCGCTCGAGCCGGCCATCGTCGGCCGCCTGTACGACCCCGCCGTCAACTTCGCGCACCAGGCCGACCCCACGCCCGACGGCAAGTACCTGCTCGTCACCGACGAGCTCGTCGGCGCCGAGGGCAACGCGTACTGCCCCGGCGGCGGCGTCCACGTCTGGGACCTCACCGCCGAGGCCGCGCCGGTCAAGGTGGGCGCGTACTTCATCCCCGACACGTTCGCCTCCGCCGACCCCGGCCCGCGGCCCAACCCCGTCGGCATCGGCCCGAAGATCTACCGCTGCACCGCGCACATCATGCGGATCACGCCCGACGGCAAGACGCTCGTCATGGCGTGGTACTCGCAGGGCGTCCAGATCCTCGACCTGTCCGGGCTCAGCACGCTGAGCGCGGCCGTCGGCGGCGCCGGCACCGGCGTCGGCCCCGGCATCAAGCGGGTCGCCGCGTGGACGACCAAGGGCGCCGACGCGTGGAGCGCGAAGATGGACGACCGCAAGTACATCTTCACCGGCGACACGCAGCGCGGCATGGACGTCCTCAAGTGGGACGGCAAGAAGCCCGCGTCGGCGATCGACCCCGGTGTGTGGCTGACGCCGCAGCAGGCGCTGTTCCGCGGCCTGCGCGACAAGGCCCGCCAGGACACGGACGCGCGGACGTACTTCTGCTTCGAGCGCGCCACCCGCCTCGGCCAGTAGGGGTCGCCTGCGCAACCGGGTTGCGGCCCGTGCGGGGAAAAAGCGCAATTCGCACCCCGAAGCGCCGGGACCGCCGGCTCAGCGCAGCGGCGTGCCGGTCGCGCGGCCCAGCCGTACGGCGAGCCCCGCGGCGGCCTCGAGCAGGCACAGGGCCGCGAGCCGTACGGTGCGCTCGCCGTCGTCGTTCGTGGCGTCCACCTCGGTGACGTCGATCGCCTTCACCCGCGGGTCGCCGCCCGCGAGGTACGCCGCCGTCAGCGCCTCCCCCGCCGACAGCCCGCCCGGCAGGCCGGCCGGACAGCCCGGCGCGACCGCCCGGTCGCAGACGTCGAGGTCGAGGTCCACCAGCACCGGCCCCCCGCCCTCGCCGGCGACGTCGAGGGCGTACCGCATCGCGTCGGCGATGCCGCGCTCGGCCACCTGGGAGCGGTACAGGACCGTGACGCCGCGGGCGTGTGCCTCGTCGGCGTAGGAACGGCTGTTCGCCCAGTCGGCGATCCCGACCTGGACGATGCGCTCCCCGGGCAGGCCCGCGTCGAGCAGGCGGCGTACGGGGGAGCCGTTCGACCGCCCCTCGCGGATGTCGTGGTGCGCGTCGAGCGTGACCAGCCCGGCGCGGCTCAGGTCGCCGAGCGCGCCCTCGCCGAACGGCGCCGTCAGCGCGTTGTCCCCGCCGATCGCGAAGACCAGCGCGGCCTTCGCGGCGCCGGACGCGGCCGCCGTACGGACCCGGAAGTCGCCCTCCTCGCCGAGGTCGGGGTCGTCGACGTTGCCGAGGTCGAGCGGGGCGACGTCGTCGCGCAGCTCGACGCCGCGGGTCGGGCAGTAGGTCGACAGCCGCGCGAGCACGCGGCGTACGGCGTTGGGGGTCGCGTGCGCGCCGCTGCCGCTGATGGAGGTGGCGTACGTCGGCACGCCGAGCACGGCGAGGTCGACGGTACGGGTGCCGGGGCCGTCGGCGAGCCAGGTGGCGGCGCGCGGCCAGCGCGGGTCCTCGGGGCGCGTCTGCACGCCCGGCATCCTTTCGCGTTTGAGGCGCGCGGGCGCGGACGCTAGAGTTGCGCCTCGCACATGCGGACGTGGCTCAGCTGGTAGAGCATCACCTTGCCAAGGTGAGGGTCGCGGGTTCGAATCCCGTCGTCCGCTCCATTTCACGGCATCCCGGGAGCCGGGAGCTCCCGGTGCCGCCTTCGTCTCGCGAGGACGGGTGCTATCAGCGTGACGCCGTGGCCGGCGTCGTTCCCGCGTGCTCACGTCGATGCAGCGCGAGACCCGCAGCCGCGGCGACCACCATGGCGGCGGCGAGCTGCGCGACGGGTTCGTCGGCAGGGTCGGCGGCGACGCCGATGGTCGGAGTCGGCTGCTCGACGGTGCTGGTCCCGTGAGCCGACGCGGGCGCGTTGACGGTGCTCGGGAGCTGGAGTGGCGGTCCGGCGACCCCCGGAGGAGGTGGCGGCAACAGCAGGCCCGCGAGGGCGCGCGGGCGTCCGGAGAGATCCGGTCCGGCAGCGCCGTCCCCGGCGCGGCAGGTGACCGTGTCCTCGGCCAGCACGTGTGACCCGGACTCGACGGCGACGCCGACAGGGACGTCCGCCGCCTCGGCCGGGCAGGACACGACGAGCCCGACCCGTCCCCGCAGCGGGACCGCCCGGTCCGCCACGCGGGGGGGTGACCTGACCGCGAACGAGGTCGGGCCGGGTCGTGGCGACCTCGAGCGGCAGGACGTCGGGCAGCGCGAGCAGGAGGCTCACGACCGTCGAGGCCCTGGAGATCCGGCGAGCCTGGAGGCGAGACGTCACGACACAGGTTGCGTGGCGCGTCGTAGAGCCAGGCGTGGGACGGATCGCGCAGCCCGCGCGGCTGGTAACCGACCAGCCGCCGACCGCGCGTGGTCGCGCCGACCGCGGCCATGAAATGGTCGCGCCGCAGAAGCGACCCGGGAACGCGCTGAGCCTTGCCCGCGCACCGAACGGAACGTGGGTCACTCCCGCCTGCCGACGCCGGGCTCGGTCGGCGTCAGCAGGTGTCGACGGTCTCGAACCGGTCGAGGATCTCCCGTACGGCCTGCGTCGGGATGCAGGTCAGCGCGGCCGTAGGGCAGTCGCGGGTCGGCGGGGCGCCGCCGACGACCGCGGCGAGGTCGCCGTAAGTCAGCTCGGTGAGGGTCTCGGACTTCAGCGTGAGAGTGCGCTTCATGGGGCGCAACCTGCCCCATTCGTCCGCGGCTGTCCACCGATCGACGGCGGTCTCGCCGGCCCTCCTCGCCGCGCGCTCGGTCGGTCAGACGACGCAGCGGTAGAGCTGCCCCACCCAGAGCGTGCACGCCTCGGTGCCGGTGGAGCAGTAGACGTCGATGCCGCGGCCGCAGGGGCGCGCCGCCTGCGCCGGCGGGACGGCGACGCTGGCGAGACCGCAAGCGAGGAAGACGGCGGCGAAGGTGCGCTTCACGTAGGACTCCGTTCGAGGGGACAAACCCGGACGACGCAGCCTAACGGCCGCTCCCGGCGAGGACGTCAGGGCAGCGCCGCGACATCCTTCCGGTACGCCGTCAACCCGGGGTCCTCACCCGTCATGGCCGCGTACAGGTGGCGCGCCAGCACGTCGGCCAGCGCATGGAGCACGTCGTGGCGTTCCGCTCCCGTCTCGAGGAGCCGCTGCGCCGCCTGCCACACCTCCGGCGGGTCGTCGTCCCACAGCTGAGAGGCGAGGATCTCGTGCAGCGTCACGTGCAAGAGCGGGTCTACTCCGTCGACATCGCCGTCGAAGCCGGCGTCGTCGAGGGCGGCCTGGTACTCGGGGTGCTCCCCCATCACCAGCAGCCGGCGCTCGTCGGGGTCGCCCGGGTCCAGCCGCGGGAAGTCCTCGTCGCCGATGCGGGTGCCGGCGCTCGGCGCCGCGAACCGCCGCCGCGCCAGCACCTCCGCCGCGTCGTCGCTGTCCCGCGGGTGCTCCCCGAGATAGAGCCAGGACGGTGCGTCACTCGCCAGATCGTCGTAGGTCTCGGCGAACACCGCGCCGCTCTCCGCGCACACCTCGTCCAGCTCCGCGAGCACCTCCGGATCGAGCCCCGCCCGCTCGCCGGCCCACCGCATCCACGCCGCGACGACCGCCGGCATCGCGGCTCGTTCGCGTTCCTCGAGCACCACCTCCCGCGGGAGCCACCACAGCAGGAACATCTCGGCCTTCGCCGGACTGGCGCGCAGCGGCCGGCCCCGGTCCCGCTCCGCGCCGTAGTCGACGACGAGCCGCGCGCACGTACGGGCCACCTCGCCCGGCAGCCCCGCGGCGTGCGGCGACGCGAGGAATTCGTCGACGATCGCCGCCCGCTCCGCCTCGGTCACCTCGGGAGGCAGGGTCACCGCACCTGAAGGCTCTGGGAGGCACCGGCAGCGGGCGAGCGCGAGCGCCCGGTAGTCACGGAAGTCCTCGCCGACGTCGGGCTCCCACATCAGGTCCGTCGCGTCGAACGCGTCAACGAGGAGGCGGTGCGCCTCCCCGGGGTCCAGCGGCTCGACCGGGCGCATCCCGCGGTCGGTCGTCCCCAGATCGCGCAGCGCCCCGAGCACCTCGTCCGGCTCGTCGGTCACGAACACGTCCTTCACCCAGCCGCCCAGCTGGTTCAGGTCCACGAGCACGACGAGCCCGTGCGGGCCGGCGGCGCCGTCGAAGACGCAGAGCATCTCGGCCTGGTCGCCGAACACGTCCTGCGACCACCAGCAGGCGGTCGGTCGCGCCCACCCTGCGCCGTCCGCCCAGGGAGGCGGTCGCACGCCCGCCGCTTCGAGGTCGCGCGCCGCGGCGCCGGCGGCCTCGCGAACCTGGCCAGACTCGCCCACGGCGGCGAGGGCGGACAGCAGCGCCAACGCCTCCGACGTACGCCGGGACGCGGCGTACGCGACAGCGCCGAGCTCGAGCTCGTCCGGCTCGACGTCGGGCGGCAGCTTCTGCCACCACACACCGAGCATCCCCGACATGAACGTCTCCGCGTCCAGCGGGTTCGACGCCGTCACCAGCGGGCGGAAGCCGCGGACCATGTCGCGGTAGAGACCGTCGAGCCCGGGCTCCGTACGTTCCGCCCGCCGGTTGGTGGCGGCGGGCCGCTTCTTCTTCCGGCCGCGGCTCACAGGGCTCATGGCCGGTGATTCTGCTGCCTTCCCGCGATGCGAGCACGATCTCGCCCTGAGGAGGAGTCACCGCGCGCTTGGCGAACGCCCCTGGTGTCCCCCTCGCCGCCCCTGCCGGCGTACCCCCTCACCGGAAGGCAGGCCATGCGCAAGCTCTCGCTCAAGAAGGAGACCCTCACCGAGCTCACCACCGCCGAGCTCTCGTACGTCATCGGCGGCGCCCCCACCGTGGGCAAGCTCTGCACGCAGCCGACGCTCACGCTCACCTGTACGTCCGCGATCGACGGCTGCATCACGGCCCAGATCTGCGGCTAGCAAGGACGGCTGACGTCCCCCGGTGCTCCGGCGCCGGGGGACGTTTCGCAGGAGGAGTCCCGGGCCCGCTGGCGAACGCCCCTGGTGACCGTTAGTCCCCCCTCACCGGAAGGCCGCCATGCGCACCCTCAAGCTCAAGAAGGAAACCCTCACCGAGCTCACCACGGTCGAGCTCACCAACGTCGTCGGCGCCGCCGCCACGATCGGGAAGCTCTGTGGCGACGGGCCGACGTTCTCGCTGACCTGTGGCTCCGAGATCGACGCCTGTATCACCGCCCGCGGCTGCACGTTCACGGTCGACGCCTGCTAGCAGGCGCCTGACGCTCGGATCAGAGCGTGCAGGTGTACGAGATGCAGGGCCGCAGCAGGCTCTCGCACACCGCCAGCTTGTCCGACGGGTTGCCGATCGCGACGCACGTGGCGATCGGCACCGTCGGGACGGCGGCGCCCGCCACGAGCGCGAGGTCGTCGGTACGCAGCTCGGTGAGCCGCTCCTTCTTGAGCACGAGCCGGCGCATGGTGCCTCCTCGGTAGGGGGTCGTCGCGCGCAACCTTCGGCGCGACGACCCCGCCACCTGCCTTACGTGTAGAGCGACGCCACGTCGAGGTGGAGGTTGCGGTCCTCCGACCCGACGATGCCGTCGTTCGTGAACTCGACCTTCAACGTCCGCGTGCCGCCCGAGAGCGTGCGGCGGATCTTGTACGTCGTCCACGTCGCGGTCGACACGGTCTGCGTCAGCACGAGCGTGCCGTCCACGTAGACCTTCATGATCGGCCACACGCCGCCGGCGACGCTGCCGCGCGCGGTCACGTGGATCTCGTGCTGGCTGGTGTACGGCACGGACATCGCGTTCTCGATGTGCCCGTTGCCCCAGAGGTTCCAGAACTTGCCCGCCGACGCGGTCGTGCTGCTGGTCTCCCCACCGGTCGTCTTGGTGGTGAAGGCCTCCGCCTCCTTGGTCCAGCTCCGCGTCGCCGGGTCGATCGAGGCGACGTCGACGAGCAGGTTGCGGTCGTTGCCGTTGACGCTGCCGTCGTTGGTGTACTCGACTTCGAGCGTGTGCGTGCCCGCGGTCAGGGTGACCGCCGCGGCGTACGCGACCCACTGGTCCGAGCCGACGCTGAGGTTCATGACCTCGGTGCCACCGACGCGCACCTTCATGATGGGCCAGACGCCGCCGGCCGGGTCGCCGTGCGCCGTTACCTTGAGCGTCTTCACGCCCGCGGTCGCCGCGGTGAGCGTCGTGCTGATGGTGCCGTTGGCCCAGACGTTCCAGCAGAGGCCACCGGACGCGGTCGAGCTGGTGCACTGGCCGCCGACCGGCCTGGTCGTGAACGACTCCGCCTCCTGCGACCACTCGGCGCCGGTCCCGCCGCCACCGCCGCCGCTCCCGCCGCTGCCGCTCTCGGCCTGGATCCCGGCGATGACGTCGTCGTACGACGCCTTGTAGCGGGTGGGGTCGGTCGCGGTGTCACGCACGATGCCGAACCAGCGTTCGGCGATCTTGTGGTAGTCGTTCGTCGCCGCGCGGTTCCAGTCGTCGTAGTACGCGCGGAACACGAACGCCGTCACGCCGGCCGCCGCGAGCGCCGCCTTGTCGGTGAAGACCTCGGCGTACTCGGTCTCCTGCAGCGTCTCGTAGTTGTCGGCGTCGATGCAGTCCTTCGGGGTGGGGTACGTCGAGTACGCCGGGTCGCCGGAGGTGACGCCGGAGTACGTCGACAGCCCGAAGTCGCTGACGATGACAGGCTTCGAGAACCGCGTCGACAGCTCGGTCGCGTCCGCGACGACCTCGTCGACGGCGCCGGTGTACTTCGCCCGCGTCTCCCGGACGCAGGAGAACAGGATCATCGTGCTGTTCATGTCGGCGTACTGGCCGGCCTGCGTGTAGGTCGTGTACGACGTGGTGCTCGCCCAGTGGCCCCAGCCGAGCGCGACGTCGATGTCCTCGGTCGTGTCCGACCGGAGGATGTCCATCTGGTTGCGCAGCCAGCCGTCGAACGTCGTCTCGTTCTCCATGCCGTTCTTGTGCCACTCGGTCTCGAGAACGACGATCGCCTTGCGGCCCTGCATCTTCGCGGCGATCTCGTTGCGCAGCGTGTTCGCCAGCGAGTCCCACTCGGTCTTGCTCTTCGAGCCGCAGGACGTCTGGTAGCAGGTGTCGCTGATCGCGTCGCCCCAGTAGTACCACTGGATGACCGGCGTGACGCCGTCGGCGATGGCCTTGTCCAGCGCGGAGCGGAAGCCGCCCCACCCGGAGGACGTGACCCACTGGCCGATCCAGAACGACCCGTACGTCAGGTCCGCGCCCGCGCCCTGCACCTCGTCGACGGAGTCGATCGGGAAGCCGTAGCCGATGCCGGAGCTGGGGTCCGGAGGCGGCGCGGGGTCGCCGTCCTCGCTGAACACCGGGTCGCCGGGCGCGTAGATCCAGCGGCCGTGCTTGTAGCCGGTGAGGCAGAACGTCGCGGTCTTCGACGCGCGGTCGAGGAAGTTGAAGGTGTTGCCGCTGAGGAACGAGTACTCGGTGACGCCGTCGAAGCGCTGGTCGACGGACTTCACGCCGCTGCCGATGTTGGTGCCGTTCGACTTGAGCAGCGCGCTGAACGTGCCGGTCTCCGGGTCGAAGACGTGTCCCTGCGCGTTGACGGTGAGGTTGTAGTCGTTGTCGGTACGGCGCCGGCGCAGGTCGTGGCCGCCGGGGCTGGTGCCGGGCAGGGCGTACGACGCCACCTGGGTGAGCTGGTGGGTCGTGGTGCTGTACGTGTACTTGCGCAGGTCGCTCATGCCGATGGCGAACACCGCGTTGCGCGAGCCGTCCCACTCGACGCCGTGCGCGCTGGACAGCCCCTCGGTGTCGATGACGGCGCCCGCGGGACTGACGACGACGACGTAGCCGGAGCCCGCCGCGTTGATCTGGCCGGTCTGCGCGATCGCGAAGTAGCCGTCCGGCAGCACGGTGATCGAGTGCGCGCCGTTGGCGCCGCGCTCGAACGTCGGCAGCCCGAACGACGTCGTCCACGTGTTCGTGGTGCGGTCGTACACGCCGACGCCGTTGCTGCCCGTGGCGGTCGAGTGGCCGCCCCACAGCGCGACGACCTTGCGGTTGAGGTCGAAAGGCTTGGCGTCGTTCGGGATCTGGAACGTCGTGTTCGGGGAGTTGAGGTCCTGCACCAGCGCGCCGGTCATGGCGTTCGCGATCTGGATCTGGTGGTTGGTGCCGGAGCAGGTGGAGCCGGCGTACTGGTTGGTCACGAGTACGTGCTCGGTCTCGGTCACCGCGGCCGCGGGCGGCGGCGGTGCCGAGACGACGACGCCGGCGGCGATCACTGCCGCGGCGGCGGCGAATGCGGTCCTTCTCATAGCGTTCACCTCTGGGTCTGGGGTATGAACGCCGTGCCACGAAGCGGGCGCGGCGGTTCCGGCCGTGGTGCTCGCCCGGCGCGGCAACGCCGGGTGGTGGATCGCAAGGAAGTGCCTCGGGCCGCGGCGCGTGTCAGCGCCGCGGCTCGACGGCTTCGGGGGTGGACGGGCTCGGGTCACCACGGCGCGCATACAGCTCCTCGGCGGCGCACACGACATGCGCCGATCAGAGGAGACGAAGGCGACCAATCACCCCTGCGGGGCCCTCCGAACTCCGGACTGTCGGCGGGTCCCCGCGTAACCGCTTACCTAAACGGCCTTATCCATGTCACCTCGGCGACGGCCGGAGAGCACCATGGCGCTCGCGCTCGTCCCGCCCGCGAGGACGCCGAGCAGGAGCAGCCAGGACGAGCCGTTCCTTGAGCGGGGGCGTTCCCGCGCCGCGGGGGTCGCCGTGGTCGTCGGCGAGTGCGGCGCGGGACGCCCCGCCGTAGCCGCGGACCGCGGCGGCGGGTCTGGGTCGGCAGGTGCAGCCGTTGTCGACGGCCTGCCCTGGATACGTTGCGGCGCAGCGGTTTCGGGCATGCAGGACGTACGCCAGCCGCGGCCGGGGGACGCGCAGACGACGCCGCCGCTGGGCGGCGCGAGGTACGCGGCGTGCACGACGCCGGTGCCCGTCACGGTGACGGCGGTCGCGCCGCTGCCGGGCGGCCCGGCGCCCTCGAGGCGCCGCCACGGCCCGCCCGGTGTCGCGGCGAAGACGCCGCCGGAGAGCGCGTCCGGGTCGCCGGTGCCCGTCGCCGCGTCGAGCACGGTGACGTAGACCGAGCCGGTGCCGGCGCGCGCGTCGTGGTCGGACGAGAACGCGAGCGACGGGTACGTCGTGACGACGGCGCCGGGCCGCGGTGGAGCGACCGTCACGGGCGCGAACGTCGCTCCCCCGTCGGCCGAGCGGTACAGGCCGCCGGTGGCGAGGGTGACGTAGAGCGTGCGGTCGCGCGCGAACGCCGGCGAGAGGTACGCGCGCGGCGCGTCCTCGCGCGGGACGACGACGCTGCGCGTGGCGCAGTCCCAGCGCGCGTCGCAGCGCGCGACGACCGGGAAGCCGGTCTTCGGGTCGCGGCCCGCGACGACCGCCACCGGCTGGCCCGCGGGCACGTCCGGGTACGCCGGGTGCGGGACGACGCGCGCGGCGCCGAGTCCCGGTGACGGCAGCGGATCCACGCGCCGCGAGGGCAGGCGCAGGACGTACGCGGCACCGCCGGGACCCGCGACGAACGCGCTGCCGTCCCGCGCGACCTCGACCGCGGCGGCGGGCGGGCCGGTCGCGGTGAACGTGGCGCCCCCGTCGTCGCTGAGCTGGACGCCGTCCGCCCCCGGCGCGAGCAGCGTCGTACGACCGCCGACGGCGACCGCGGAGACCTCCGCGGTGGCCCACCCGCGCGCGGGCAGCGGGCGCCAGGTACGGCCGCCGTCGACGGTGCGCGCGAGCTGGTCGCACGCGGTCTCGCAGCCGATCCTGCGCTCGACGGAGTAGACGGCATCAGCCGAGGCCGCGAGCGCCACGACGAAGACCCGCCGGTCCCCCGCGACCGGCTCGGCGGAGCCGGTCGCGGGTACGGCGAGGAGCAGCGCGGCCGCGGCCGCGGCGGAGCGCCGGATCAGGCGTCCACCCACAGCCCGGTACCGGTCACGCTGGGCGTCGGGCAGACGCCCTCCGTCGGCACCATGGGCATGACCTTCGCCTTGCGGGCGGGCACGTCGACCATGACGTGCACGCTGCTGGCCAGCAGGACCGAGACCGTGTTGGCGCCGAACAGGACGACGAGGCAGTTGCCCGTGTACGACGTCCCGATGGAGCCGTTCGACGTGTAGAACGTCGGCGGCACGGTCGTCGTCGTGCAGAGGTTGCTGTGCGTGCCGCTCATCGACCCGGAGGTCGTTCCAAGTCCCAGCGGCGGCGAGAAGTTGAACGTGTTGGTCTCCACGCACGGGTCCGCGTGCGCGGCCGGCGCGGACACGAGCGCGCACGGCAGGGCCAGTGCCACCGCCGCGCGGCTGAGGGAACGCATCATCAGTCGTCCTCCGTTCCAGGGGCGTGCCCCTGGTCGTCGACCGGTGTCCGGGCGGCCGCCCGGCGCGCTTCGCAGCACATCGCCGGCGACCCGCGCGCGTACAGGAAGAAAGCCGGAAGTTTCGGTGAGAATGTGGCGGTCTGCCCCGGTCCGGGCTTGTATGGGCGCGGCCGGGTGCTGGGGGAGGAAGGTCCGATGACGGCTCGGCTCGGGACGCTGCCGAAGGCGACCGGTGACGCGCGCCGCGACGCGATCGCGGAGCTGCGCTGGTCGATGGCCGGGGAGGGGCTGACCGCCGACAAGCTGACCTGGATGCCCGCCGTCCGCGCGCTGCCCGCCGTCGCCGCGGCGGTCGCGGGCATCGCCCCGGCGGGACAGCCCGCGGTCGCGTACGGCGTCATCGCCGACGCCGCCCGCGCGCTCGGCGGGTCGGTCGACGCGCGGCTGCTGCGGACGGCGCTCGGCATCGACTACGACGGCGACGCGCGCAACCTCACCGAGCGCCGCGCGGCGTTCGGCTGGGTGGGCGACCCGCGCACGATCTTCGACCGCGAGCGCAAGATGCTCGGCGCGCTCGTCACGACGCTCGGCGCGCCCGCCGGGGTGCCCTCGCCCCTGCCGCCGCCGGACCGTACGGACGCCTCAGGGACGCCGGCCGCGGCGGTGCCCGGCCTGCTCGACATGGGGCCGTGGACGTTCGTCAGCCTCGACCTGACCTACCGCCTGGCCGGGCGCGCGGTCCGCGAGACCGAGCAGGTCTGCGTCGTCCGCGCCGTCGAGGACGGCGTCGACCGCTACCGCGCCATCTACTACTGGAAGGAAGGCGAGGGCCCGCCCGCGCGCCTCGTCATGTACGAGGGCGGCACGCTCCTCGACGACACGCAGACGCTCCAGGCGGGCCTGCGGGTGGCGACGATCCGCCTGCCGCGGCCGCTCGCGGCGGGCGAGCTGCACCGGCTGCGTTACGACGTCGTCTACGCCGGCGACGAGGAGAGCGAGCCGATCTGCGCGGTGCACATCGTCTGGCCTGTCGATGCGCTGACGGTGCGGGTGGCGTTCGATCCCGAGGCCATGCCCGTGGCGGTGTGGCGGCTGGCGGGGCTGCCGCCGGACGGGGCGACGCCCGGCCCGGACGCCGCCGCCGCGCTCGTCCCCGACGGCTCTGGCTACGTCGACGCGCAGTTCAGCCGCCCCGCGATCTCCCGCCTGCACGGCATCGCGTGGGAGTGGACACCCTGATGCGGCTCGCCCGGGCGGGCGGGCCGTGACGCGTTCCGCCACGGCCCGCGCCACGTCACGGCCGGTGCAGGTGCCTCGCGAGCGACTCCAGCGCGGCCTTGTCGACGAGCAGGTTCCGCAACGACTCGACGGTCGCGTCCTTGCCGCCGCGCGCGGGCGGTCCGGCGTCGCCGCCCTCCCCGTCCGTCCGGCACCAGTGCTCGAGGCACTTGCGGAGCGCGTCCGCGTCGATCTCGTGGCGTTCGAGCAGCCGGCGGATGCCCTCCTCCCCGAGCAGGCACTCGACCAGCTCGCAGAGCTCCTCGTGCCCGTTGCCGCCGTTGGGGTCGACGGGCTCGGAGCCGCCGCCGAGCCAGACCGCCGCGGTCCGCAGCTGCTCGCGCGTGAACGTACGGCCGCGCCGCGTCCCCCCCGTCGCGACGATCCGGAGCTGGTAGACCCCGTCGTACGCCGCGACGAAGCTCCCTTCGAAGTCCCCGTCCGCGCCCTCCATGAGCCTCACGAGCCCCTGCGTGCCGTCCGGACGGGTCACGTGCGCGACGCAGGTCGCGCCGCGCTCGATGGGCACGCCGTACTCCGTGAGGACGGCGCGCAGCGTGACGACGGCTCCCGGCGACCAGCCGGACTGCACGACGTACACCTGCATGCGCAGGTTCGAGTACGCCTGCACGAGAAGGCTGTACGGCACCACCCCGGTCTGAGCCGAGCGCTCGAGGTGCGTCCTGCTCTGCTGCTTCGCGCGCCGGCGCAGCACCGCGTGCCACGTTCCCGCGTGCGCGTCGTCGGGGCCGCCGAGCGGCAGCGGCAGGCCGATCCGGTAGAGCGCGACGGCGCTCCCCGTCGAGAAGTCCAGCATCGGGTGCGCGGCCGCGGTGCCCGCGTCGACGACCTCGCCCGCGGGCGACTCGATCTCGAACTCGATCGTCCCCGGCGCCGGCGTCAGCAGCACGGCCTTGGCGTCGATGTCTGCCTCGGTGAGCTGGAACGGGATGCGGTGCTCCTGACCGACGCCGAGGAGGCCGTCGGGGTCGAGAACGACCTCGTTGTTCGTCACACCGGCGAAGATCTGCTGGTAGTACTTCGCCAGTCGGAACAGCGCCGAGCCGTCGAGCGCACCGGTCAGCAGCATGTACCCGCTGGTCCCGTTGCAGAGCTGGGTCAGCTTCTCCGGCCGGATGGCGTCACCCTGGCCGAGGCCGATCGCGAACACCCGGTCGCCGACGACCGTCGACGCGACCTGGTCGATGGTAAGCCGGTTGTGCGGGCCGTGGTTCTCCTGGCCGTCGGTCAGCACGACCATGGCCCGGACGGTCTCGGTCGCGCCCTGCAGGAGCCCGTGCGCGAACGCGATGCCCTCGCCGATCGACGTCCACCCGTTGGGGTTCGGGGCGTAGTCGCCGATGGCGCCGTTGACGAGCGTGCGGCCGATCCCGGCGATCGGCGTGAGCCCGATGCCGGCGTGCGCGTCGTGGTCGAAGTGGCTGACCGAGAGCGCGTGGCCGTCCTCGGTGACGTCCACCGCGGGCGGGGCGGAGAACCTCAGCACCTCGGCCCGCGAGATGCCGGGCCCGATGCCAGAGTCGTAGTTCATGCTGTTCGACCGGTCGAGCACCATCGCGACCGCGGCCGTGGGCCGCGGGATCGACTCGCCGTAGAGGTCCACGGTCTCGTCGAACACCGCGTCGGCGCAGTGCACGCGGACGGTCCCGCTGTGCGTCGCCCCGGCCGTCGTGGCCAGGTACGTCAGCCAGAGCCGCCCTCGGGTGTCCACCGCCGGGTTCACGACGACGGACCCCGCGACCTTGCCGAACGGCGGCGCGGCCACCGGATCCTCGACCACGAACGTCAGCGGCTCGCACGCGTCGACGTCGACGACGACGGCGGCCATCCGCGTGGAACCGTCGGGCACGTCGAGGAACCGCACCGGCTCGGTGCCCGGCGCGATCGTCACGCGCGGCCTGTCGATGGTCCAGCCGGCGAGGTAGTCGTAGCTGTTGATCGTGCGGTGGTCGAGGACGTCGGCCGGGGTCGTCGACCAGCCGGACAGCGGGTCGTTCAGCCCGGTGCTAAGGCTGTCCGCCACGAACGGCTCCCCGGGGTGCCGCAGCTGCCACTGCGCCCAGATCATGTCGATCCAGCAGTGGTGCAGGAAGAACACCGGGTCGTTCGGCGACGTCCTGCTCGCCATCTGGCCGCCGACCCAGTTGTGCGGCGGGTTGTGGACGACGGTCTCCAGGTCGGGCCAGAACGCGTCGTACGTCCCGCGACCCAGCATGGTGTCGACGTCACCCGGTGTGGGCAGGGTGGCGCCGCCGAGCGAGCGGTTGAGCCCCCACGCCGAGTCGAACGGGCCGAGGAAGTCGTTCGCCCACAGCGGCGAGGAGGTCGAGGTGTCGGCCGTGGAGTTCCAGTACGGCAGCGAGACCGCCGGGTGGTACGCCCGCAGCGCCACCTCGAAGCGCCGGATGAACTCGCGGTGCCACGGCAGGAAGTGCGAGCTGAAGTGCGCGCCGTGGCTGAAGTGCGCGTCGTGGTCGGCGGCGAACTGCGCGACGACGCCGTTCGCCTTGACGAAGTGGAGGGCCTGGACGAAGCGGTCCTTCTCCGTGGGCGTCAGGTCGCGGTAGTCCTTGCGGCAGGCCATCTCAGGCGTCCCCCCGCTCGGCCCTGGCCGCGGCGGCGCGGTCGAGGTGGTCGGCGAAGCGGCGGCCCAGCTCCTCGAGGTCGTCGGCGGGGTCGTACGCGTAGTCGTCCAGGACGAGCTGCCCGTTGGGCAGAGTGTCATGGCGGCGCAGCAGGCCGTCGACGACGAGCTGAGGACCCGCCTCGCCCTCGACCACCTCGACGCGCGGACGTTCCTCCGGTCGTTCCGATGCCTTGCGCTTGGCCATGGTTGTCTCCCCTGTCCTCGCGCTCGGTCGGCGCGAAGCGGAGAAAGCGTACGAAACCGGGCGTACGCTCCGCTGTCGGGTATCCGACACTCGCGACGATCTGGCGGCCCGAACGTCGGAAGAGCATCAGCATCTCCACCCCTACAGGAGAAACAGTGAAAGAGCTTCTGGCAGTCCTCGCCCTCGCGGCGGTCGTGGTCCCGGGCGCTCCCGCGTCCGCGGCGAACGGCCTGCTCCAGCCCGGCGACTACATGGTGGCGGGCAACTCGGCCTGCACCACGAACTTCGTCTACGACGGCACCGGCACCAAGGCGGGCAAGGTCTACATCGGCACCGCCGCGCACTGCGTCACCGGCGTCGGCCAGGACGTCGCCGACATCAACGGCACCGTCTGGGGCGACGTCGCGCTCATCGGCGACGCCAACGCCGCCGCGCCCGACTACGCGCTCATCGAGGTCCGCACCGGCCACACCCACCGCGTCTCCGCGGCCGTGAAGGGCCACCCGCAGTACCCGACCGGCGTCACCTCCCCGGCGCAGACGACGCTCGGCGACCTCGTGCAGATCTCCGGCTACGGCCTCGGCTACAGCACGACGAACGTCACGCAGGAGCGCCGCCAGGCGGTCGTCATGAGCGACACCGCGACGACGCACAACGTCTCCGGGCCGATCCACTTCGGCGACTCCGGCGGCCCGCTCGTCCACGTCGCGACCGGCACGGCGTACGGCATCGTCAGCCGCGCCTGCATCGGCACCTGCACGGAGACCGGCCCGATGGTGGGCAACGTCCTCACGCTGGCCGGCCAGCGCGGGTTCACGGTCACGCTCCGCACCGTCTGACGGCAGCCCCCGGCCCCGGGCGATCTCCCTACCGTGGGAGACAAACCCGGCATTTCCTGTCATCCTCGCTCGTCCGGGGCCCAGGGGGGGCCGTCGTTCATCTATGGGGCGGGGATCTTTCGTGCGCACGATTCACCAAGCATGGGCGCGTACGGCGGCGGTGTGCGTCGTCGCGGGAAGCCTGGTCGCCGGCACCGGCACGGCGGCGCGAGCCGACGAGACCGAGTGCCTGACGTTCGCCACCGTCGCGGCCGGCTGGGACCACTCCCTCGCCGTCGGCCACGGCGGCACCGTCTGGACGTGGGGTGACAACTCCTCGGGCCAGCTCGGTGACGGCACCGTCGAGGAGCGGAGCACACCGGCACCGGTCGCGGGCCTCGCGGGCGTCTACTCGGTCTCGGGCGGGTTCGGGCACTCACTCGCGCTCACCGAGGCGCGCACCGTCTGGGCCTGGGGCGCCAACGCCGACGGGCAGCTCGGCGACGGCACCACGACCTCGCGGTCCCGCCCCCAGCCACTGACCCTCGACGGGATCACCGAGATCGCGGCGGGGTACAAGCACTCGCTCGCCATCGGCGCCGCGGGCACCGTCTGGGCCTGGGGCGACAACTCCTCCGGCCAGCTCGGCGACGGCACGACGACCGACCGGCCGACGCCGGTCCAGGTGCCGGGCCTCATCGGGGTCACCGCGATCGCCGCCGGCGGCAGCCATTCGATGGCAGTCACCGCGAACGGCGACCTGTGGACCTGGGGCTTCGGCACCAACGGCCAGCTCGGCACCGGCACCACCGCCTCGCACACCTCACCCGTGCGCGTCACGACGCTGAGCAACGTGGTGTCGGTCTCGGCGGGCATCTACTTCTCCCACGCCGTCGACGCGAACGGCGACCTGTGGGGCTGGGGCCTCAACCGCTTCGGCGAGGTCGGCGACGGATCCGGCGCTCAGCAGAACAGCCCCGTGCAGCTCGCCGTCAGCGGGATCGTGAGCACGTCCGCGGAGGCGATGTCCGCGACGGCCGTCACGACGGCCGGCAACGTCCTGGGCTGGGGTCTGGACGACTCCGGCCGATTCAGCCCGCACGGCGGCGAGGTGTCCGTCCCGACGCAGGTGGCAGGCATCAGCGGTGTCGTCAAGGCCGCCAACGGACGTGACCACACGCTGGCCCTCGACGGCGCCGGCGCGATCTGGGCGTGGGGCCGCGGCGACCAGGGCCAGCTCGGGACCGGCAACATCGACTACGCCTTCACGCCGGAGCCGCTCTGCGTGACACCCGCCGCCGCGGTGCCGCCGGCACCTGCAGGGCCGAGCGCGGAGTCGTGCGCGCCGTTCACGGCGATCGCGGCCGGCGAAAACCACGTCCTGGCCATCGGTCCTGGTGGCGCGGTCTGGGCTTGGGGCGCGAACGACAGGGGCCAGCTCGGCGACGGCAGCAAGATCGACAGGTACCGCCCCGCGCTCGTACCTGGCCTCACCCGTATCACAGCGCTGGCAGCGTTCTCGTACCACTCGCTCGCGCTGGATGCCGACGGTGTCGTGTGGGCGTGGGGCTACAACGCGTTCGGCCAGCTCGGCGACGGCACGACGACCACCCGCACGCGCCCCGTCAAGGCACTCTTGCCCAAGGCGACGGCGATCGCCGCGGGCTACGGGCACGGCCTCGCCGTCGGCCCCGGTGGCACCGTGTGGACGTGGGGTGACAACTCCGTGAGCCAGCTCGGCGACGGCACGACCACACGGCGTACGACACCCGTGCAGCTCCCGACACTCGCCGGTGTCACGGCAGTGGCGGCGGGCGAACGCCACTCGATGGCGCTCGGCGGCACCGGCACGGTCTCGGCATGGGGCATCAACTACGCGGGGCAGGTCGGGGACGGCACTACGACGACTCGTTCGACTCCCGTGACCGTGCTGACCGGCGCGACCGCGATCGCGGCGGCGTACTCGCATTCGACCGCTGTCACGCCTGCCGGCGTGCAGACCTGGGGCGACAACTCGTGGGGCCAGATCGGCGACGGGACGTACACGATGCGCCCGACGCCATTCCTCGTCCCCGGCACCGCCGGCGCCACCGCGATCGACCCTGGTAACACGCACATGGTCGCCCTCACGGCCGCGGGGACCGTCAAGGCGTGGGGGTACAACGGGTCCGGTCAGCTCGGCAACGGCACCACGACCGACTCGCCCACGCCGGTGACAGTGCCGGGTCTGTCAGGGATCACGGCCGTACAGGCGGGCCAGGCCCAGACCTACGCGCTCGACGATGCGGGGGCGTACTGGGCCTGGGGCGCGAACGGCCGAGGCCAGCTCGGCGACGGAACCGCGGTGAGGAAGACCTCGCCCATCGCGCCGTGCGGCACGACCCCGACACCGGTGCCGCCGTCAAACGTGCCCGAGGTGGGCACCGGTGTCGTCTCGACCTGCCGTCTCGTACCGGTCGGCGGTGTCGTGACGCTCGTGGCCGAAGCGCATGCCGTCGACTCTCTGCCGGCAGTCGCGACGACGGTCGTGTGCACGGCGACCGGGCCGCTCGGCCAGAACATCACGATTCGCGCGAACTCACTCGGCCCTGTCGTGACCGGCGTCAGCGGCCAGATCGTGACGTCAGGCGGATTCACCATCTGCTCGTCCTCGACCGCGACGTGGCTGGACGGCATCAACCAGCGCACGGAGACCGAGCAGGAGCACTGCGCGCCCGGCTAACCCCCGGGGCACGACCCAGAGGGGGAACGACCCATGCGTACGACGACGAGGCGATGGGCCCGCGCCGTCGCGGTCTGCGTCGCGGCAGGGGCCTTGGTGGCTCCTGCCGCGTCCGCGGCGGAGCCCGGCTGCGTGCCGTTCACGGCGGTCGGCGCGGGCCAGGACCACTCCCTCGCCGTCGGCCCGGGTGGCACCGTCTGGTCGTGGGGTGACAACTCGCGGGGCCAGCTCGGCACCGGCTCCACGGACGACGGTTTCGAGCCCGCCCCCGTCTCCGGGATCGCCGGCGTGACGGCGGTGGACGGCGGCGCGGACCACTCGCTGGCGCTCACCGCGACCGGCAGCGTGTGGGCCTGGGGCAACAACGGGTACGGCGAGCTCGGCGACGGCACGTCGACGTCCCGCTCGCGGCCGTACCAGCTCGCGCTGAGCGGCATCACCGCCATCGCCGCGGGTGCCCGCCACTCCCTGGCGATCGGTGAGGGCGGCGTGCTGTGGGCGTGGGGCGACAACACGTACGGCCAGCTCGGCGACGGCACCACCACCGAGCGGCACACCCCGACCCAGGTACCCGGGCTGACGAACGTCGTCGCGGTCGCGGGCGGCCAGTGGCACACCCTCGCCGTCACCGCGGACGGCCGCGTGTGGGCGTGGGGCGAGGGCCGCGGCGGCCAGCTCGGCGACGGCGCCGTGACCTCGAGGACGTCGCCCGTACGCCTCGCGGCCCCGACGGGCGTCGTGGGCGTGGCGGCCGGCGAGGAGAACTCCCTCGCCGTCACCGCCGGCGGCGCCGTCTGGGGCTGGGGCAAGAACCGCAATGGCGAGGTCGGCGACGGCACCACGGTCCAGCGCAACGCTCCCGTCGCCACGAGCGTGCTCACGACCGCCGTCTCGGTCGCCGCGAGGATCACGTCGTCGATGGCGCGGGCCGCCGACGGCAGCCTCTGGGCCTGGGGGGACAACACGTGGGGCCGCATCCCCGGTCCCAGCGGCGCGGCGTACGTCCCGACGCAGGTCACCGGGCTGCCCGCGGTGCAGGCGTTCGCGAACGGCTTCCAGCACACCCTCGCGGTCGACGCCGCCGGCGCGGTGTGGTCGTGGGGGCACAACGGCAACGGGCAGGTCGGGGCCGGGGAGCCCGACGAGACGTACGAGCCCCAGGCTCTCTGCGTCGCGCCGACGGCTGTCGCGGCCCCGCCGGACCCGCCGAGCGTCGAGTCGTGCTCGCCGTTCACGGCGATCTCCGCGGGGGCGTACTCCACGGCCGCCGTCGGCGCGGGCGGCGGTGTCTGGACGTGGGGCAGCAACACCGTCGGCCAGCTCGGCGACGGCACCCGCGTCGACCGGCACCGCCCGGCGCTCGTCGCGGGGCTCACGGGGATCACCGCGGTCGCGATGTCGGGCCTGCACGTCCTCGCGCTCGACGGCGACGGCGCCGTGTGGGCATGGGGGTCCAACGCGTACGGCCAGCTCGGCGACGGGACGCGCATCGACCGCGACCGCCCGTTCCGGGTCCCCGGGCTCCCCCGGATCACGGCGATCGCGACGGGGTACATGCACTCGCTCGCCCTCGGCCCCGGGGGCACCGTCTGGGCCTGGGGCATGAACAGCTCCGGGGAGGTCGGCGACGGCACCAACACGAGCCGCCGTACGCCGGTGCAGCTCGGCACGATCGCCGGAGTCACCGCGATCGCGGGCGGAGGGAACCGATCGGTCGCCCTCACCGGCTCCGGGCTGGTCTACGAGTGGGCGACACGAGCCCCGTCACGAACGTCCCCACGCGCGTCCTCGGCGTCAGCGGCGTCACGGCGATCGCGGCCGGGTTCGAGCACACCGCGGCCGTCACCTCGGCGGGCGTCGTGACGTGGGGCGAGAACACCTCGGGCCAGCTCGGCGACGGCACGACCGTCACCCGGTGGACGCCGGCGCTCGTGCCGGGCACCTCCGGCACCGTCTCCGTGGGCGCGGGCAACGCGCACACGCTCGCGGCCACCGTCGGCGGCCGGATCCGCGCCTGGGGCAGCAACGCCTCCGGCCAGCTCGGCGACGGCTCCGCCGCCTCGATGCGGATGTCCCCCGTCCTCCTCCCTGAGCCGAGGAACGTCACCGCCGTCACCGCCGCCTTCTTCCACAGCGTCGCGCTCGGCACCGACGGCGCGTACTGGGCCTGGGGCGCCAACCACGCCGGCCAGCTCGGTGACGGCACGACGACCGCGCGGCGCGCGCCGGTCGCGCCGTGCGGCACCGAGCCGGTGCCCGTACCCGCCGTGCCGTCCACCGACGCCGGCGTCGTCTCGACGTGCCGCCTCGTCCCCACCGCGAACGGCCTCACGGTGCTCGTCGCGGAGGCACACGCGTTCGACGGGGTGCCCGCGGTCGCGATGACCGTCGAGTGCACCGCGAGCGGGCCGCTGAACGAGCGCATCACCGTCCGCGCCAACTCCCTCGGCCCGGTCGTCACCGGCGTCAGCGGCCAGATCATGACGTCCGGCGTCTACACCGTCTGTTCCTGGGCGACCGCGACCTGGCTCGACGGCATCGAGCAGCGCACGGAGACCGAGCAGCAGCACTGCGCGCCCGGCTAACCCCGGGACACCCCAGAGGGACGGGAGAACGTACGTGAGGTCCAGCAGAGCATGGGCACGTCTCGCCGCGGGCTGCCTCGCGGCGGGGAGCCTCGTCGCCTCCACGCCCGCGCGGGCCGCGGAGCCGGGGTGCCTGACGTTCTCGACGGTGAGCGCGGGCGGCGTCTTCTCGATGGCCGTCGGCCCCGGCGGCACCGTCTGGGCCTGGGGCGACAACAGCGCGGGCCAGCTCGGCGACGGCACGACCGAGGAGCGGTACGTCCCCACGATGGTCAGGGGTCTCGCGGGGGTGTACTCCGTCTCCGGCGGCACGCGCCACGCGCTCGCTCTGACCGAGGCTCGTACCGTCTGGGCCTGGGGCGACAACGCCGACGGCCAGCTCGGCGACGGCACGAAGGTCTCGCGGTCGCGCCCTGTCGCGCTGGCCCTCACCGGCATCACGGAGCTCGCGGCCGGCGCGCGCCACTCCCTCGCGCTCGGCGCGGGAGGCGTGGTGTGGGCGTGGGGCGACAACTCCCAGGGCCAGCTCGGCGACGGCACGACGACCGACCGCCTCGAGCCGGTGCAGGTGCCCGGCCTCAGCGGCATCGTCGCGATCGCCGCGGGCGGCTCGCACTCGCTCGCGGTCGACGGCGACGGCGACGTCTGGGCCTGGGGCGAGGGCGGCGCGGGCCAGCTCGGCGACGGCGCCGCGACGATGCGCAGGTCCCCCGTCCGCGTGGCCGGCCTGACCGGCGTCCTCACCGTCGAGGCCGGCAACTCCCACTCGCTCGCCCTCCGCCAGAACGGCACCGTGTGGGGCTGGGGCTGGAACAACTACGGCGAGGTCGGCAACGGCACCCTCGTCCAGCAGAACACCCCCGCCGCGGTGGCCGGCCTCGGCAACGTCGCGTCCATCGACGCGGCTCTCGTCGGGTCGCTCGCCACCACGACCACCGGCGACGTCCACGCCTGGGGCAACAACGAGTACCGCCGCGTCACCAACACCGCGTACGGCGACCAGGTCACGACGCCCGTGCACATCGCCGAGCTCGACGGCATCGTCAAGACCGCCGGCGGCTACATCCACACGCTCGCCCTCGACTCGGCGGGCACCGTCTGGGCCTGGGGCGAGAACTGGCAGGGCCCTGTCGGCACCGGCAAGGACGACGTCGACACGTACTTCCCGGAGCCGCTCTGCGTACCCGCCACCGCGCTCGCCACCCCGCCGGACGCTCCGGCGGTCGAGTCGTGCTCGGCGTTCACGGCGGTCGCGGCCGGGGCGCAGCACTCCCTCGCGGTCGGCGCGGGCGGCGGCGTCTGGGCGTGGGGCGACAACGACCACGGCCAGCTCGGCGACGGCACGCACGTCGACCGGCACAGGCCGGCGCTCGTACCGGGGCTCACGCGAATCACGGCGGTCGCGACGTCGGCCCTCCACTCGCTCGCGCTCGACGCCGACGGCGCCGTGTGGGCGTGGGGCTACAACCTCTCGGGGCAGCTCGGCGACGGCACCCGCGTCGATCGGACCCGCCCGGTCAAGGTGGCGGGACTCCCCCGCGTCACGGCGATCGCGACCGGCATGTACCACTCGCTCGCGCTGGGGCCCGGCGGGTCGGTGTGGGCGTGGGGCGACAACGGCTTCGGGCAGCTCGGCGACGGCACCGGGGTCGGCCAGGTCACCCCGGTGCAGATCGGCACGCTGGCCGGCGTCACCGCCATCGCGTCGGCCGACAGCTACGCGGTCGCGGTCACGTCCACCGGAGCCGTGTGGCACTGGGGCTCGGCGCAGACGGTGACGTACGCCCCCGTCAGGGTCACGGGGGTCAGCGGCGCCACGGCGGTCGCGGCAGGCCCGCGGTGGGGGGTGGCCGTCACGCCGGCGGGCGTCGTGACGTGGGGCGAGAACGCCTTCGGCCAGCTCGGCGACGGCACCACGACCGACCGGTGGACCCCCGCGGTCGTCGGGGGCACGGCGGGCACGACGGGAGTCGCCACGGGCTACGCCCACGTGCTCGCGCTGCGTTCCGACGGGACCGTCAGGGCGTGGGGCCACAACAGCGCCGGAGCGCTCGGCAACGGCACCACGACGTCCTCGGCCACCTCGGTCACCGTGAGCGGGCTCAGTGGCGTCACCGCGCTCGACGGCGGCGGCGGGGGGCACAGCCTGGCGGTGGACGGCAACGGCGCGTACTGGGCGTGGGGCCTCAACGACGGCGGGCAGCTCGGCGACGGCGCCACGGCCAACCGGCTCACCCCGGTCGCGCCGTGCGGGTCCGGCGTCGCGCCCGTACCCCCGTCGGCCGTGCCGTCCGTCGGCAGCGGCGTGGTGTCGACGTGCCGGGTGGTCACCGCACCGACCGGCGTCGTCACGCTCGTCGCCGAGGCGCACGCCGCGGACCCGGCGCCCGCGGTCGCGACGACGGTCGACTGCCACGCGACCGGGCCGCTCGGCGAGCGGATCGTCGTCCGCGCCAACTCGCTCGGCCCCGTCGTCAGCGGTGTCAGCGGGCAGCTGGCGACCGTCGGCGCGTACACGATCTGCTCGTCGTCGTCTGCCACCTGGCTCGACGGCACCGCGCAGCGCACCGAGCACGAGCCCGAGCACTGCGCCCTCGGGTAGACGGGACAAGCATCGCGTCCCACCGGGGACGGCCGAGGCCGACGGCGCGCTCTCATGCGCAAGGTGCCCGTCGTCTGGACTCGCTGCCCGCTCTGCGCCGCCGTGTCGTAGAACGTAGGGACGGGGCCCCGCTCCCCTCCGGGCAGGGCCCCGTCCCCCGGGGCGCGCGCGGGCCCTCCCCCCGGACGGGACCCGCGCGCGCGTTCTCAGGCGGCCTTGCCGGGCCGCTTCGCCGGCGCCTTCCGCGGCTTCCCCGCCGCGGGCGCCTCCTCGACGCGCGGCGGCTTCGGAGCCGGGGCCTTCGGAGCCGGGGGAAGGCTGCCGCGCAGCGTGTTCATGACCGTCGCCGCGAGCCCGTCGACCGCACCGCCGCCGGTCACGAGGACCTCCGGCATGATGTCGATGTGGCCCTCGGCGATCGCGCCGGCCACCGCCACCAGCGCCGTCGGCAGCTCGCCGATCGCGTCGCGCTGCGCGTCGAAGCCGGCGGCCCTCGCCAGCCCCAGCGCCTCCTGCGCCTTCGCCTCCGCGAGACCGATCGCCTGGCGCCGGTCGGCCTCGGCCTGGCCGGTGAGCCGGACGTACGCCGCCTCGCCGCCCGCCGCCGCCTCGCGCGCCTGCGCCTGGTTCTTGCTGATCGCGACCGACACCTGGGCGCTGGCCAGCTCGGCCTGCATGTCGGCGGTGCCGCGCGCCTTCTCCATCTCGACGCGCGCCGTCTCCGCGCGCTGCTGCTCGGTGTACGTCGCGCGCTCCTGGTTGGCGATCTCCCTGCGGGTCAGCACCTCGACCAGCTCCTCGGGGAACACGACGTCCTGGATGTAGACGCCGCGCGTCTCGACGTCGTACGCCATCAGGTACTCGCGCACCGCCTCGAACGCCGAGCGCTGGACCTCCTGCCGCGTCTCGATGAAGCGCACCGCCTCGAGGTCCTGCAGCGTGTTGCGGAAGTGGTTGCCGACCGCCGACTGCAGCACCTCGTTGACGAGGTTGAGCATGGTGCCGACCATCGAGATGACCTTCGGCGCCTTGGTGTCGGAGACGTGGATCTGCACCTGCAGGTCGATGGTGAAGACGAAGCCCTCGCGGCTCTTGCCGACGATCGACTCGAGTCGCGTGTCGAGGTCGTGCGCCTCGCTGTTCGCGTTGGCCCAGTTCAGCGTGAGGATGAACGTCGGCACGATCTCGGCGGCGTAGACGCGCGGGTTGATGGCGTACTTGCCGGTCCGCAGCGGCTCCTGCCAGATGCCGCGGTGCCCTGGCCGCACGATCGAGCCGAACTTGAACTCCACCCCTGACGTGTCCAGCGTCGGCAGGCCGACGAAGCCCTTGATGACCGCGACCTCGCCCTGGTTGACGACGAGCATCGGCACCATCTCGACGCGGACGAGGAACGGGTTCAGCAGGTACGCGCCGTACAGCAGCGGGTCGTGCTGCAGGCCGATGCGGCCGCCGTTCTCGAGGAACGCCTGGAAGTCCTGGTAGTTGTTGTGGAGGTCGTTCTTCGAACCGAGGAGGACGTCGATGAGCTCGGCGTCGTTGGCGCCGCCCTCCTCCTCCATCTCGGCGATGTCGTCGAAGCCGCCGAGGCGCGAGGCGATGTCGCCCTTGTCGAGCGGCGAGCCCTCCAGCGTCGTGACGAGGCCGATGACGTCGGTGTCGCCGTGCGGGGCGATGACGAGGACCTCGAGGTCGTCGGCGCCGAGGCCGAACGACTCCGCGATGAGCCGCCCGTCGTGCGCCAGTGCGCCGAGCTCCGGTGCGACCGGCAGGCCGAACACCTCGCGTGAGGTGATGACGACGAACGCCACCGGGTGGATCGGGACGAGCGTGCCCGGAGGCAGCACGGGACGCTGCACGCCCTTCTGCCCGCCGCCGGTGAGGAACGCCGCGACGTCCGAGAAGTTGCCGAACTCAGGCCGGTAGTACGCGCTCTTGTTGCCGATGGGCAGCGGCTCGCCGACCTGGGCGAGCACGACGCCGACCTCGCCGGCGGGCACCTGCACCCAGGGGAAGCGGCTCACGCCGTAGATCGGCCACAGCTTGAAGCGCAGCCCCGGCATCAGCAGCGTGGCCTGGTAGCCGGCCTCGCCGCGCAGGGCGATCGGGTTGTCCTCCTCCAGCTTCTTCAGGCCCAGCCGCTTGTTGACGAGCCCGACCTGGGTCGGCCCGATGCGGTGGATCGACTTGAGCACCACGGCGAGCGTCAGCGCGACGAACACTCCGATGGTGACGACGAGCGGGTTCATGCCCTCTCTCTTTCCGCCCGGGCTCTCACCCGAGGGTCGGTTGCGTCTGGATAGGCCTATTCAGACGTCTTGGTCAGCGTATCGAGAGGTCTGGGTTCGCGCAACAAGACACACGGACGGGCACGCCGTACAGTTCCTTCATGGCCGCCCGCTTCCGTGTGCTCGACGACGGCTGGTACGCCTGGGTGGGCGACACGCCGGAGTCGACGACCGTCCGCGTGCGCTTCGCGGCGCGCGACGACGGCCGCCTGCGCGTGGACGGGCTCCAGGTCGACGGGCCGATCTCCGCCGAGGTGCTGCGCTCGATCCCGATCGGCCGCATCGAGGCCGCCGCCAACGCGCAGCTCGGCCACACCGCGGGCCCCCCGGGCCGTAAGCCCACCGCCGCGCGCATCCCGGACTCGCTGCGCAGCAACGCCGTCCGCGGCTACCCCGACGCGTTCTACGACTCCATCGCCGCGGCGTACCGCACGCTCGTCACGTCGAGCTCGCGCCCTGTGTCCGAGCTGGCAACCGCCAACAACGTGCCGATCACGACGGCGCAGCGCTGGGTCAAGGAGGCCCGCCGCCGCGGCCTGCTCTCCCCAGGGCACCCGGGCAAGGCGGGCTAGGCGGCGCGTACGATCCGGTCCTCCCTACGAGCCTGGAGCGCCCTCATGCGCAAGCTGTCCCTCAGCAAGGAAGTCCTCGCCGAGCTGTCCACCGCGGACATGGAGGTCGTCGTCGCCGGCGCGACGGGGCTCCTCTGCTTCACGCAGAACTGCATCACGACGCCGTACTCCGGCCTCGACTGCCTCAGCGACCGGGTCTGCAACTAGCGCGCCCTCCCGCTTTCCTCGAAGATCAGCACGCTCGAGACCGGCGGCTGACCTGCAAGGAACGCACGGGTCCGACCCGGCGGCGGGCACAATCGCCGTCATGGCGACAGCCGAGGACGTACGCCGCATCGCGCTCGCGCTGCCGCGCACGTCCGAACATCTCGTCCGCGACCGGGTGAAGTTCCGGATCGGCTCGATCGTCTACGCCGCCCTGTCCCGCGACGAGCAGGTCATGGGCTTCGCGTACCCGCGCGACGAGCGCGACGCCCTCGTCGCCTCGGACCCGGACAAGTTCCTGCCGCCGCTGCCCGCCGACGAGCGCTACCAGTGGGTCAGGGCGCGCCTCGCCGCGCTGGGCGACGACGAGCTGCGCGAGCTGGTCACCGACGCGTGGCGGATGTGCGTGCCCAAGAAGGTCGCGGCGGCGTACGACGCGTCGCCGATGACGCCGTGACCACCGTCGGCGTCGTGAGCCCGGGCGCGATGGGCTCCGCCCTGGGTCGGGGCTGGGCGGAGGCAGGCGCGCGGGTCGTCGCGACGCTGGCGGGGCGTTCCGAGCGGACCAGGGCGCTGGCGTACGGCCTCGAGCACCTGCCCTCCCTCGACGACGTCGTCGGCGCCTCGGACGTCGTCGTCAGCGTCGTCCCACCGGGCGAGGCGTACGCCGTCGCGGTCGCGGTCCGCGCGGCCGCCGACCGCACCGGCTCCCGGCCGCTCGTCGCCGACCTCAACGCCGTCTCCCCCGCGACCGTCGCGCGCGTCCGGGAGGCACTCGGGGACCTCGCGTTCGTGGACGGGTCGATCTCCGGCGGGCCGCCGGACACCGGCAGCACCCGCGTCTACCTCAGCGGCGAGCGGGCCGGCGAGATCGTGGCGCTCGGGCACCCGCGGCTCGACCCCGTCGTCGTGCCGGGTCCGCCCGGCGCCGCGAGCGCCGTGAAGATGAGCACCGCCAGCGTCTACAAGGGCCTCGCCGCGCTGCTGCTGCACGCCGTCGCGGCGGCAGAGCGCAACGGCGTCCGCGACCTCGTCGTCGAGGACCTGCGCAGGGAGTTCCCCGACCTCGTCGAGCGGCTCGGGCCGTTCCTCGGCGCATCGGCGGCCAAGGCGCACCGCTACGTCGGCGAGATGCGCGAGATCGCCGCCACGCAGGAGGCGGCGGGGCTGGGACCCGAGCTGTTCGAGGCCGTCGCGCTGGTGTGGGAGCGGGTGGCCGCGACCCCGCTCGGCGCGGAGACGCCCGAGGCGGCGAGGCATCTCAGCCTGGACGACGTCGTACGCCGCCTGCCCTGACCCGGCAGGTCACCGCGCCCGGCGCGTCGAAACGGACATTCAGTCCCTACCCCTCCCCGTCTGGAGCGTTCATGCGCCTCGTCCTCGCCGGCGTCTTCGCCGCCCTCGCCACCGCCGTCCCCGCGCAGGCCTCCGAGATCGCCGTCCCGGTCTCCGTGGAGTTCCAGGAGCCGGTCGTCTGCGTGACGTACCCCTGCTACCAGCCGACGCCCGTCGTCGTCTGCGTGTGGCCGGAGGACGCCGAGCGCCGTACCTGCACGCCGCGCTAGTGCCATGAGCCGTCGCCGCGCCGTCGTCACCGCCCTGGGTCTCCTCGGGGCGGTGACGGCCGCGCCGCCGACGCAGGCGCTGAACCGTCCCGCACCGGTCAAGGCGCACGTCGTCGTCGCGACGCTCGACACCGGCGGCAACCCGTTCCACCCGACCTGGCGCCGCGCCGAGCGACGCCACCCGTCGGCGTTCATCCCCGGCTACCCGCGGAGCGCGCGGGCGGTCTCGCTGCGGTTCGGGACGTCGTTCGAGAAGGACGTCGCGGCCTCCGAGAAGGCGCTGGAGCGCTTCGGCGACAACCTGACGTACGTCCCCGGCACCAACATCATCGGCGCCATCGCGCACCCCACCGACAAGGTGCCCGTGTTCGACCCGGCGGGCAGCACCAACTCGCACGGGTCGGCGGCGTCGAGCCAGATCGCCGGGGCCGGGCTCGGCTTCTCCCCCGACGCGTACGTCGTCATCGTCGACCGCACCGCCGACGGCGGCAGCGAGGTCTACCGGTCCAACGCCGACCTGCTCCGCTGGGCCGCCGACCAGCCGTGGATCGACGTCATCCACACCAACATCCAGAACCCCGCGCCCGCGGCCGGGCCGACGACGCCGCAGTTCCCCGGCTACCCCGAGGCCGTGGCGTACGCCCTCTCCAAGGGCAAGGTCGTCGTCTCCGCCGGCGGCAACTTCTACGGCGAGCCGACCGAGACCAGCCCGCACGCGGGCCCGCCCGGCGTGCTCGTGGCCGGCGCCAACGACAACTGCGGCTACACGACGTTCTCCAACCCCGACCCGCACGTCGTCTCCGACGGCATGGGCACCCCGTCCGCGGTGTCGACGGGGTACGGCACGGGGTCGTTCTCCGGCACGTCCAGCGCGTCGCCGCGGATCAGCGGGTACGTCGCCGAGCTGCTGCTGCGCGTCCGCCGCGCGGTGTCGTACACCGGGAGCGTCAGCGGCGGCGCGCTCGTCACCGTGCCGTCCTCCAAGCGCCCGAAGAGCGGGCCGCTCGCGGACGGCAAGCTGACGTCCGCCGAGGTGCACGAGGTCGTCCGCAAGACAGCCGACCCGATGTCGCACGCGTCGAAGTTCGACGGCACCGGCGGCGCCGACTGCGTCCCGCAGGCCGCCGCGGGCCCGTACGCCAAGATGGGCTACGGCGAGGTCAGCGAGCACACACTCGGCGCCGCCGTGGACGTCGTGCTCGGCCGCAAGCCGCTGCCCGCGCGGCCCCAGGAGGAACCGTTCTACGCCGCCTCGGAGGCCCTGCGCGCTCAAGTATGGTCGTAGCCCCTACCCCCGTAAGGAGATCACCTGCCATGCGCATGACCCGCGTCCTGGCCGCGGCGGCGCTCGCCGTCGGTGCCCTGAGCTCGTTCGCCCCCGCGTCGGCGCACAACGACTGCGAGGAGCACCCGCACCACTGCTACGAGTGCGTCATGTACCCCTGCTACCCCGAGGACTGGCCGCCGTTCCTCATCGACAGGGTCACGGACCTGCTGCCCGAGGGCTGACCCCCGCGGGTGCACCGAGGGGCGTGTGTGGCATACTCCACCGTCGTACGACACGCCCCTCGGGATGCACCGCGCCGGGGGGTCGTTGTACGAGAGCGGGGCCCCCGGGTCTCGGGCTGGCGGAGTGGCCGAGTGGCTTAGGCAAGGGCCTGCAAAGCCCTGTACGCGAGTTCGATTCTCGCCTCCGCCTCGGGCGATTAGCTCAGCGGGAGAGCGCTACCTTGACACGGTAGAGGCCAGTGGTTCGACACCACTATCGCCCACTCCTATGAACGACGACGACGCGCGGCCCGAGCTGGCCGACGTCGTCGCCCGGCAGGCCGGGCTCCTCGACTCTGCGCGGCCCGAGGCGGTCGCCAAGCGGCACGCTGCCGGGCGCCGGACCGCCCGCGAGAACCTCGCCGACCTGCTCGACGATGGCTCCTTCGTCGAGTACGGCGGCCTCGCGGTGGCGGCGCAGCGGGGGCGGCGTTCGCTGTCCGAGCTGGCCGCCGCGACGCCCGCTGACGGCGTCGTGGTCGGGCTCGGCCGCGTGGCCGGGGTGCGGGCGGCCGTGCTGTCGTACGACTACACGGTCCTCGCCGGGACGCAGGGCCTCACCGGCCACGCCAAGACCGACCGGCTCTTCGACGTGGCGGGGCGGGAGTCGCTGCCTGTGGTGCTCTTCGCGGAGGGCGGTGGCGGGAGGCCCGGCGACACCGACTCGCTCACCGTGGCGGCGCTGGAGCTGATGACGTTCGCGGCGTTCGCGCGGCTGCGCGGGCCGCGGATCGGCGTCGCGGCGGGGTACTGCTTCGCCGGCAACGCCGCCCTGCTCGGCATGTGCGACGTCACGATCGGCGTCGCCGGCGCGAGCATCGGCATGGGCGGTCCCGCGATGGTCGAGGGCGCGGGCATGGGCGCGGTGCCGCCCGGCGAGATCGGGCCGCCGCCCGTGCACCTGGCCTCCGGCGTGATCGACGTGGAGGCGGCCGACGACGCTGCCTCCGTGTCCGTGGCGAAGGCGGTCCTCGGCTACCTCACGGGTGCCTCCGGTGACGGCGGGTGCGGCGACCAGGCGGTGCTGCGTACGGCGCTGCCGGAGTCGCGGCGGCGGGCGTACGACGTCCGCCCCGTGCTCGCCGCGTTGTTCGACACCGGGTCGGTGCTGGAGCTGCGGGCGCGGCACGGGAAGGCGATGGTGACGGCGTTCGCGCGGCTGGCCGGGCGGCCCGTCGGCGTGCTCGCCAACAACCCCCTCCACGGCGCCGGCGCGATCGACGCCGTGGGCGCGGCGAAGGCGGCGCGGTTCCTGCGGCTCTGCGACCGGTTCGGGCTGCCGGTCGTCAGCCTCGTCGACACGCCGGGGATCCTCGTCGGGCCTGCCGCCGAGCAGGCGGGGCTCGTCCGCGCCGTGGGCGACCTCTTCAACGCCGCCGCTTCGTTGTCGGCTCCCCTCGTGACCGTCGTGCTGCGGAAGGCGTACGGCCTCGGGGCGATGGCGATGTCCGGCGGGTCGTTCCACGCGTCGCGGCTCACGATCGCGTGGCCCGGCGGCGAGATCGGCGCGATGGGGCTCGAGGGCGCGGTGCGGCTGGCGTTCCGCAAGGAGCTGGCCGCGATCGAGTCGGACGACGAGCGCCGCGAGCGCGAGGAGCAGCTGGTGGCGCTGGCGTACGCGCACGGCAAGGCGCTGTCGGCGGCGGCGTCGTTCGAGCTCGACGACGTCGTCGACCCCGCGGACACGCGAGACCGGCTGGCGGCCGCGCTCTTCTGAGGCGGCGTGCCGCCCTTCGGGGTGCGTTTTGCGCTTTTTCCCCGCACGGGGTGCAACCCGGTTGCGCAGAGGTCGGGGCTAGCGGGGGGCGCGGACCGCCGCGGCGGCGTCGACGATGCCGTAGCCGTACGACGGCGTCCACGCGCCGGTCCCCACGCCCGGCGTGCGCGCCGTGGCCGTCAGCACGGACACCGTGGCCACCGCGGAACGCCCCTGCGCGCGCAGCAGCGCCGCCACCGCGGCGACGTGCGGCGACGACAGCGACGTGCCGTACAGCAGCCGGTAGCCACCCTCACCGGGGCAGCGGCCGTTGCCGGTGTTGCCGCGCGGCCAGAGCGACAGCACGCGCTCCGCGCAGTCCGGCGCCGGCACGAGGCCGGCGACCTGCGACGGCAGCCCCTGGCCGCCGGGCGCGGCGACGGAGCGGAGGTTCTCCTTGCCGCCCATCGAGGAGTACGCCGCGGGCAGCTCGTTGCGCTCGGTCGCGGTGACGCAGAGCGCCTCGGGGAGCGCCGCGGGCTCGATGCAGAGCGGCTCCGTGCGGTTGCCCGCCGCCGCGACGACGACGACCCCGCGCGACGCGGCGTACCGCACCGCCGACCGGACGCTCTCGACGGCGAGCGCGAGGGAGATGTTGATGACGTGCGCGCCGTGGTCGGCCGCCCAGCGGATGCCGCGCGCGACGTCCTCGGGGTCGAGCCGCAGGCCGTCGCCGATCTTGACCGGCATGACCTTCGCCAACGGCGCGACGCCCGCGATGCCGACGCCGTTGCCGCGCCCGGCCACGATGACGCCCGCGACGGAGGTGCCGTGCCCGAACGCCTCGTACCGCCGCGAGGCAGGCCCTGACCGCCAGTCGCCGTTGCCGCAGCCCCTCGCCCCGCACTCGACGAACGTGATCCCCTTGACCAGCCGCCCGCGCAGGTCGGGGTGGCCGAGGTCGACGCCGGTGTCGACCACCGCGACCACGACGCCCTTGCCCTGCGACACCGACCACGCCGACGGCGCGCGGAGCTGGGTCAGCGAGTACTGCTGCGGCATCATCGGGTCGCCCCCGGCGCCGGACGCCGGCGCGCCCGCCAGCCAGGGCAGGCAGGCGAGCGCGGCGACGGTACGGCGGAGGCGCACGGCGGCTACGGAGCCGTGGGCGGCTTGGTGAGCCCCTGGCAGCCCGCGTAGTACGCGTTGCGCGACGGCGTGGCCGGGTCGGGCGTCGGGACCGGGGTCTTGCCGGGGTCCTGGTACGCACCGCCCTCCCAGGCGCCCCAGATGTGCTGGCGGCACCACGAGTCCACGATGAACCACGGCTTGTCGCCGGCCGGGCGCTTCGGCGCGGCCTTCGCGCCGCGGAGGACGTCCCAGAAGCGGCCGTTGAACTCCGCCAGCCACTTCTTGTCGCCGTCGAGGCGGGCGCGGTACGTGCCGTACCCCTCGGAGAGGTACCGCTCGTCGGCGACCGGCGGGGTCGTCACGAACGGCACCGGCGCGCCGCCCACGGGCGCGGGGACCGGCACCAGGCCGAGGACGCTGCCGGGCACCTTGCGGCGGCCGGCGTAGCCGCCGGGGGTCGGGGTCGCGCCCTCGAACAGCCGCTTCTGCAGCTCGGCGCGGGTGAGGCGGCCGTCGGCGAGCTCGCACGACTTCCGCGCCGCGCCGCAGCGGTATCGGCCGCCGGTGGCGACGACGCCGCCCTTCTGGATGCGCGAGGGCCCGGACAGCGCCTGACGGGCCAGCCAGAGCGCGCGGCCGTACGTCCCCGCGATGGTCGGCGTGGCGTTGGACGTGCCGCTGAAGTCGCCCTTGCCTGTGACGGTCGCGCCGCCGTACGCCGACGGGTACATCGAGCCGATGCCCGCGATGTCGGCGGGCTTGCCGGCGCCGGAGTAGTCGACGTTCGCCGGGTCGGTCGCACCGACGGTGACGATCCAGTCGGGGCCCTCCTGTGAGGACATCAGCGTGCCGTTGGGCGTGACGAAGTCGTTGGCGACGCCGTTGCCCGCGGAGAAGAAGATCGTCTGGCCGCGCTGGGTGGCCTGGCGCTGGAGGTTGGTGTTGGAGCCGGCGTAGACGCGGTCACGGACGACGACGCCGGTCGACATGCCGTACGAGTTGCTGATCGCGTCGATCCAGGGCTGCTTCTCGGCCCACTCGATCGCGGCCTCGTAGTCGGGCGCGGCGCTCGCCTGGATGAACACCAGCAGGCACTCGGGGCAGGCGCCATAGATGTTGCCGACGGAGACGCTGGCGGTGCCCTGGCCGTGCTCGCCGACGCCGGCGCCGTAGACCGGCGGGGCGCTGCTGCCGAACGTCATCGCGCCGATGACCTTGGTGCCGGGGATCCAGTAGAGCGACGGGTCGGTCTTGGTCGAACGCTCGATGTCGGTCCAGGCGTCCTCGTCACGGTCGAACAGCTTCTTCTGGTCGGCCTTCGGGTTGCGGGCGTCGAGGTGCAGGTCGAGCGAGTCGTACGTCGCGAACGACTTCGGGCTCGGGAAGCCGCGCAGCCACGTGTGCGGCGCCTTGGTGAGCGGCAGGTCGTCCTTCCTCGTCGCGGTCTTCGCCTGCGGCATCTTCGACGCGAGGAAGTCCCAGTGGTACGGCGAGATACCGGAGTCGATGACCGCGATGACGACGGCGTCGTCGCCAGGGCGGACCGAACCGGCGTTCGCCGTGACGGCGGACAGGCCCGAGGCCACGAGCAGCCCGGACAGCGCGTAGCGGAGCAGACGAGAGGTTCGCATGCCGATCTCGTTCGGCGCGGAGGCCTTCCGGTCCTGCCGTACGGGGCCTCGAGACCAGGCCGGGTGAACTTTCTCCGGCGTTTCCGGGACGCTCCCGACACCCGCGCCGCACACTTCCCGAGCGCGCTCCACCGAACGGCTCAGGGGGACGGCGCCCTTATGGGTGTTTCGCCACGATTCGTACCCGTCGATGCTCCGGCATCCGACTCCCAGGGGACTCCTCGATGACGGCAAGGAACTGCGTACGCTCCCTCGCCCTGCTCGGCAGCGTCGCGCTGCTCGCGGGCCCGCTCGCGTCCGGCGCGGACGCCGCGCCGAAGCGCAAGCCGCCGGCGCCGGTCATCACGGCCAAGCCGCCGTCGCCGACGAACGTGCGGACCGCGACGTTCTCGTTCGCGAGCACGCAGGCGGGCGTGACGTACGAGTGCTCGCTGGACGGGTCGGCGTTCGCCGCCTGCACGAGCCCGAGGACGTACGCGGGCCCGCTGAGCGCCGGCACGCACCAGTTCAAGGTGCGCGCCCTCGCCGCGGGCGTCGCCAGCACCGCGACGAACGCCTCCTGGGTCGTCGACCTCACGCCGCCGGCCGCGCCCTCGCTGTCGGGCGTGCCGTCGCCGAGCCCGACGAGCGCGACGACGGCCTCGCTGACGTTCACGACGACGGAGACGGCGGCGACGTTCGTCTGCTCCGTGGACGGCGCGGCGCTGGCGTTCTGCACGTCGCCGAAGGCCCTCTCGGGCCTCGCGGACGGCACGCACACGTTCGCCGTCGCGGTGCGCGACCAGGCGGGCAACGTCGGCGCCACCGCCAACGGCGCGTGGACGGTCGACACGACCCCGCCGCCCGCGCCCGTCATCACGACCGGCCCCGCGGACGTGACCAACCAGACGGCGGCGGCGTTCAGCGTCTCCAGCCCGGACTCGTCCGCGACGCTGCTCTGCTCGCTCGACGGCGCGGCGATGGCCGCCTGCCCGGAGCCGATCACGTACGCCGCCCTCGGCGCGGGCATGCACAGTTTCGACGTGACGGCCGCCGACGCGCTCGGCAACGCCGCGACGCCCGCGCACTACGCGTGGGAGGTCGACCTGACCGCGCCGACGCCGCCGCAGATCGTCACCGGCCCGGACGCGCGCACCAAGGCGACCGTCGGGAGCTTCACGGTCAACGGCTTCGACGCCGTGTCGCTGCTCTGCTCCCTGGACGGCGCCGACTACGCGGCCTGCACGTCGCCGTACGACACGCCCACCCTCGCCGACGGCGACCACACGCTGCTCGTCAAGGGCGTCGACGCGGCCACCAACGAGAGCGGCGCCACGCCGTGGCACTGGACCGTCGACAACGCGCCGCCGCCGGCCGCCGTCGTCACCGGCCCGGCCGCGCTGACCAACGCCACGTCGGCGACGTTCACCATCACCGACACCGAGCAGCTGGTCACCTTCACCTGCGCGCTCGACGGCGCGCTCGCGACGCCGTGCCAGAGCGGCGTGACGTACTCCTCGCTGGCCGACGGCGCGCACAGCCTCGTCGTCACCGCGTCGGACTCCCTCGGCAACTCGGTCGCCTCGGCGCCGTACGCCTGGACCGTCGACACCGTCGCGCCCACGGGCTCGGCGATCTTCCCGACGTCGATCACGGCACCGGTCGCGGTGACGTTCTCCGAGGCGGTGCAGGGCGTCAGCGCGTCGTCGCTCGCGCTGCGTGTCTCGGGCTCGACCGCGAACGTCGCGTCCTCGCTGGCCTGCACCTCGGCTGCCGCGACGGTCGTGTCCTGCGCCACCGGCGCGGTGAAGAACGTCGTCCTCCGCCCGTCGACGGCGCTGGTGCCCGGCGAGCGGTACACCGTGGTCGCCAACCCGGCCGGCGCGGCGACCATCGCCGACGCCGCGGGCAACGCGCTCGCCGCGAAGTCCTCGCCGTTCCGCGCGGCGACCTCGCTGCAGGAGAACACGCCCGCCGCCAGGTACGCCTGGCGGGTCGTGAGCTCCGCGTCGGCGTACGGCGGCTCGTACCGCACCGAGCACCTCGCGGGCGCGGCGGTGTCGTACCCCTTCGTCGGCACGTCGGTCACGTGGTACACGGTGCGCGGGCGGTCCCAGGGCGTCGCCGACGTGTACGTGGACGGCGTGAAGAAGGCGACCGTCAACAACTACGCGTCGGCGACGTCGTACAAGGTGGCCAGGTCGGTCACCGGTCTCGCCAACACGAAGCACGTGCTCAAGGTCGTCGTGCGCGGGGCGAAGGGATCGGCGTCGGGCACGGGGACGTACGTCGTCGTCGACGCGGTCAAGGTCGGCACCACGCTGACGTCGTCGCCGACCCTCGCGCAGGCGTGGCGGCGGATGGGCGTCACCGCGGCGTCCGGTGGCGCACTGGCTGTCGCCGACCTCGCCGGGCAGGAGGTGTCGATGGTGTTCCGCGGCACGTCCGTCGCCTGGTACACCTCGACCGGGCGCAACCGCGGCATCGCCAAGGTGTACGTGGACGGCGTGTTGAAGGCGACGGTCGACAACTACGCGGCGGCGACGGCGTACAACGTCCGCAGGCTCGTCTCCGGTCTCTCCGACGCGCGGCACACGCTGCGCATCGTCGTGACGGGCACGCACCGCGCGGCGGCGACCGGCAACCTCGTCGCCATCGACCGCTTCGCCATCACGTAGCGCTCGTCGCGCTGGCCCGAGGTCCCGCCAGGTCGCCCGGCTCGCGTCCCGGACAAGCCTCGCTCTGTGATCTTGGCGACGTCTGTGTCGCCCGGACAGCACGAACGTCGCCAAGATCACGAGCTGCGGTGGCTGGCCCGGTTCGGTGATCTTGGCAATGTTCGGGTCAGCCGGCGGACCGCGACATTGCCAAGATCACGAACGAGCCCAGCCCGCGCGGACAACACGAAGGGCCGCTCCCCACCTGCGGGAGCGGCCCTTCGTACGAGCTACGGACTACATCAGGACGGCGATCGCGGGGTCCTGGTACTCCTTGTCCGCGAACGACACCGCGAACTTGCCGTTGGGCAGGATCGCGATCGTCGTGAAGTCGACGCGGGTGCTCGCGCCCGAGATCAGCGACGCGGCGTCGAGGCCGACGGTGGACTTCAGGTTGCCGGCGCCGACGTAGTAGATCTTCTCGAGCTTCGGCGTCGTGGAGCGGATGTTCAGCTTGAGGACGACGTCCTGGAACGTCCCGTCGTCCTTCTTGGCGTGGGTGGCGATGTAGCCGACGCCGAGCTTGCCGTTGAACTTCGCGTCCCACGTCTCCGCGACCATGTCGTTGGGGAGGACGAACGTCGCCTTGGTCCACTTGCGGCCGCCGTCGCGGGTGACGCGGTAGCTGAACTCGCCCGCGTCGTGCTGGACCTCGTGCACCCAGCCGCGCGAGTCGGTGAAGATCGGGCCGTCGAGGTCCTGCTCGTTCGGGAGGCCGAAGCAGGCCCACGTGCCGTCGCTCTGCAGCGTCTGCGTCTCGCAGCCCTGCGCCTGGTCGAACGACAGGATGCCCTTCGCCAGCGTGCCGAGGCCGGTCTGCGCCTGGGCCTGCATGTAGTCGAGGTCCGGGTCGGGCGTGGTCGGGAGGTACTTGCTGACGGCGCCGTTGCGGACGGCGTCGAGGTCACGCTGGGTCGGCGTGAAGTAGTTGAGGCCGTCGGTGCTCATGAGCACGACGTGGCGGTTGAAGTTGGACACGACCATGCTCACCCACGGCACCGTCTGGCCCGCGATGGTGAACGGCCCCTTCGCGACGGCGATCCACTCGCGGTCGTAGAACGGCTCGTGGAGCGGCGCCTCCATGTAGTACCACTTCTTGTCCTTCGCGCTGTACAGGAAGGACTGGAGGCGGTCACCGCTGTAGGGGTCCCAGCCGATGCCGAGGATGTCGCCGTCGGGCGACTGCACGAGCGTGCCCTCGCCGCCGCCGACCTTGCGCGGGCCCGGGTTGGGGATGCGCTGCGTGCTCGGCGTGAGCGGCGCGACCTCGGTCCACGACTTGCCCGCGTCCTTCGAGAACAGGGGGTACGTCCCGCCGAACTCGACGAGCTGGCCCGTCCGGGTCGCCATGACGAGGACCTCGCAGCAGTTGCCGCCGGCCGTCGTCACGCGCCACTTCTGGGTGCCGATGGTCTTGCCCTTGGCGTTGACCACCTTGTACGTCTCGGTGACGGGCTTGTCGGGCACCTTCGTGCTCGTCGTGGGAAGCGCGTTCGGCGGCGCGGACAGGGCTGTCAGCGCGAGGCCGGCCAGCCCGGCCAGGGCGAGGCCGATCATCGGCGTCTTGCGTGCGCGCACGGGGTTCCTCCGCGGGACGTGAGTGGGACGTGCCTTCCTTCGCCCTAACGCGCCCCGGGTCCTGCCGTGACGCGGCGACAGGCAAAACGGGACAAGTCGTACTTCCGCCCGCGCAAGCGAGGCTCGCGACGGATACTCGGCGGGTGCCCCGCGCTACCCAGAGCAACTCCGGCCGTCTCGCCGGTCTGCTCCTCATGGCCTCCGGGGCGTTCACCGTCGTCAACAACTACCTGCCCGGCAGCGAGCTGCTCGACATCGCGCTGCTGAACGGCCTGGGCCTTTTCGCGATCGCGCTGGGCGCCGTGGCGTACCGGCTGCTGCCCTGGGAGCGCTGGCACCCGCGGGCGTCGCTGAGCCTGGGGCTGATCGCGTTCCTCATGATCTCGGTGTCGAACCGCTACGGCGGCGTGTCGGCGTACTCGTACGCCGTCTACTTCGTCGTGATCTTCGTCTGGGTCGGCATCGCGCACCCGCCGCGGACGTCGTGGCTCATGGCGCCGTTCGCGGCGGCGAGCTACCTGCTGCCGTTCCTCGTCGCGCCGGAGACCGCGGGGATCAACGCCGCCTCCTCCGTCACCGTCGCCGTGCCCGTCTGCGTGCTCGTCGGCGAGACGATCGCCCGCGTCGTACGGCGGCAGGCCCAGGCGCAGGAGGCGCTCGCCGAGCGGGCCCACCGGGTCGAACGCCTCGCCGCGCTCGTCGGCGAGCTCAACGCCGACCTCGACCTCGACGGCGTGCTCGCCCGGATCTGCCACGCCGCCCGCGAGATCGTCGACGCGAACGCCGCCGGCTTCGTCACCGCCGTCGGCGACACGGCCCGGCTGATCGCCGTCGAGAACGTCCCCGACGACCTCGTCGGCCTGAGCTGGCCGCTCGCCGGCTCGTCGATGGGCGACGTGCTGCGCACCCGCGAGCCGCTCGTCATCGAGGACATGGAGCAGTACCCGTTCCTCATGGACCGCCTCCAGCGCGAGGTGCCCGGCCTGCACACGCTGCTCGTCATCCCGAGCGTCGGGCGCGGGACGGTGCGCGGGGCGCTGTACGTGCTCTTCGCCGAGCCCGGCAGGCGCCTCACCGCCGACGAGATCGACCTCGCGACGCTGCTCGCCGGCCACGTCGGCGCCGCGCTCGCCAACGCCGCCACCCACGCCGAGGTCGTCCGCGCCCGCGACCACGAGCAGGCGATCATCGACGGGATGGCCGACGGCATGGCCGTCGTCGGCGGCGACGGCCTCGTCCGCGGCTGGAACGCCGCCGCCGCCGAGCTGACCGGCCTCGCCGCGGCCCAGGTCGTGGGCGGCCCGCTGCCGTTCCCGATCGGCCCGCCGCGCGTACCCACCGACCACCACCTGCCCGACGGGCGGTGGATCGAGCTGCTCGCCTCCCCCATCGACGCCGAGGGCGAGACCGTCGTCGGCTTCCGCGACGTCAGCAAGGCGAAGGCGCTGGACGAGGCGAAGGACCTGTTCCTCGCGACGACCAGCCATGAGCTCCGTACGCCGATCACCGTCATCAAGGGGTACATCGCGATCCTCCAGCGCAGCTGGCAGCGCCTCTCCGAGACCGAGCGCACCGACGCGCTCGCCGCCGTCGCGGACCGTACGGACTCGCTCGTCGCGCTCGTCGACCACCTGCTGCTCGGCGCGCGGGCCGGCGCGGCGAAGTACTCGCTGGAGGCGGTGCCGTTCGACATCGAGCCCGTGGTCCGCGCGGCGGCCGAGGGCTTCGGCAACGTCAGCGACCTGCACCGCATCGTGGTGGACGTACCCGACGAGCTGCCGTTCGTCCTCGGCGACCCCGGCTCCGTCGACCCCGTCGTCGGGCAGCTTGTCGAGAACGCCATCAAGTACAGCCCCGGCGGCGGCGAGATCCGCGTCCTCGTCCGTGGCGGCGACGGCTACGCCGCCGTCGAGGTGCTCGACCGCGGCATCGGCATCCCCGCGGGCAGCGAGGAACAGCTGTTCACGCGCTTCTACCAGGTGGGCAACGGCGACCGGCGCGAGTACGCCGGCATGGGCCTCGGGCTGCACATCGTCCGCCAGCTCGTCGAGGCGCAGGGCGGCACCGTGCACGCCCGCAACCGCGAGGACGGCGGCGCGCGGATCGGCTTCACGCTGCCGTACGCACCCGCCGTCCCGTCGGCGCGCGTCGGCGGACGCACCACCTCGGCGGGGAAGGCCTGAGGTAGCGTCGAGGTCTCCCCTACGAACGGAGCCCCTCATGACGCGGATCCTCGCCGCCGCCGCCCTCGTCGCGTTCGCCGCCCTCGGTGGGTCGCCCGCCAGCGCGTGCGAGTACTCGGCCAACGGCATCAACGTCTGCCTGTCGGCCCAGGAGTGCTCGGGCTTCCTGTCGGTCTGCCCGATGGCCCACCCCGACGACTGCCACAGCAACGTCGACGTCTGCCTCGACTTCGTCGGCCCCACCCGCTAGCCGGCCCCGGCCCCGGTCCGGGCCCGGACCGGAAGCTACTGGTGAGTAGCGGCTCGCGCCGAGCACGAAGTGGTGAGTCCCGACGTCGCTACTCACCAGTAACCGCGGGCGGCGTGCTCCGGGGGCTCAGGATGCGGCGGTGGCGGTGGCCAGCGGCGCCACCGCCAGCGCCGGCGGCGGCGCGGGGCTGACCCAGGTCACGTCGCCGGTGCGGATCGGCAGCGGCTCGCCGCCGTCGTGCGGCGTCACGAAACAGAAGAAGCGCTCGCCCTGGACGGGGTGCCGCGGCCACGCGACGCGGTGCCAGACGCCCGGGCGCAGGCCGCACGGCGTCCCGCCGGGGAACTGCAGGAGCAGCCCCCGCGCAGCGTCGAGCGCGTACCGCGACCGCGACGTCGTGAAGACGACCACGTCGCCGAGTCTAGGTACGACAGCCTCGCACCGGAACCCCTCGCCTACTGGTGAGTACGTTCGCGGGCGCGCACCGACCGGTGGAGGTGTTCGCACATACCCACCAGTCGGCGCTGCGCGAGGGCGACCGCCGGCCCGGTGCGCCGTTACGACGTCTTGCGCGCCTTGGCGGGCTTCTCGGCCTCGGCCGGCTGCTCGGCGGCCGCGGGCGTCGCCTCGGTCGTGGCGCCCGGCGCCGCGGCCTTGGTCAGCCCCATCGACGCGCGGATGGCCTCGAGGCGCTGCGCGCCCTCCATGTCCATCGCGGACGCCTGGACCTCCATCATGCGAGCCTCGACGGAGCCCTGCGCGAGCTCGGTGGCGCCCATCGCGCGGGCGTAGCGGCCCTCGATCTTCTCCCGGACCTCGTCGAGCGAGGGAACGTTGCCGGGGACGGCGAGGGCGGACACCGACTGGAGCGCCTCGTTGACCCGCTCGGCCATCTTCGCCTGGTCGAGCTGGTTGAGGAGGCGGGTGCGCTCGGCGAGCTTCTGCTGGAGGGCGTGGGCGTTCTGCGCGACGGCGGCCTTGGCGGCCTCGGACGCCTTGAGCGCCTGGTCGTGCAGCGCCTTGAGGTCCTCCATCGCCTTCTCGGCGGAGACGAGCTGCGTCGCGAACGACTGCGCCGCAGTCTCGTACTCGGCCGCCTTCTTCTCGTCGCCGGCCGCGCGGGCCTGCTCGGCGAGCACCAGCGCCTGCCGTGCCGACGCCTGCATGCGCTCGACCTCGTCCATCTGCTTGTCGAGCTTCATCTCGAGCTGGTGGCGGTTGCCGAGGACGGCCGCCGCCTGCTCCGAGAGCATCTGGTGCTGGCGCTTGGCCTCCGTGATGGCCTGCTCGATCTGGATCTTGGGGTCCGCGCGCTCGTCGAGCTTCCCCGACAGCGCGGCGACGAAGTACGCCCAGCCCCGCCTGATGACATCGAACACGTACGTCTCCTCGGGTTACTCGCCGCCCGCGCGCCTGCGGACGCGGGTGGTGTCGGTTGTCGGCACCGTATCCGGTGCCGGTGAAGGAAGTGGAGCCAGTCCCTGCATGGCCCGTGTCGAGACCGACTCGGCCTCGACCAGGCCGGCACGCAGCCCTTCGAGCTCGTGCGCGAGCTCCTCGACCTGCGTGACGCCGTCGGTGGCGACCGACGTCGTCTCGGCGAGCGCGACGACCTCCGCGAGCCTGGCCACGAGGCCCTCGATGGCGAGGGTGCCGGACTCGAGCCTGGCGAGCAGCATGCGGAGGGTGCCCTCGAGGCGGGCGTACGTGTCCAGCTGCGTCTGCACGGCGTTGAGCGAACGCTCCCGCTCCGCCAGCACCATCGGGTCCTCGCCCGGCCTGGAGGAGTTGAGGATCCGGTCGCGCTCCCAGGCGATGTTCTTCGGGTCGAGCCTGGCCATGGCCGAACGGATCGCCGACGCCTGCCCCGCGAGCCGCTGGAGTGCGTAGAGCGAGCCCGCGGTCTCGTCGCCGAACGTCTGCACCCTCTCCGCGATCGGCCCGTCGTGCGCCGAGTCCGCGATGTCGTCGAACACCTGCTGCGCCTTGCCCGCGCGCGCCAGCCAGGCGGCCTCGGGCGTACGGGTCAGGACGGGCAGCCGCCTGTCCTTGACCATCGCCCGCCGCTTCTCGCTCTTGAAGAACGCGCCCGTCAGCACCTTGGTGGCCGCGACCGCCAGCCCGATGCCCAGCGCCACGGGCGGAAGGAACACGCCCGTCGCCAGGGCGGCGCCACCGGCCAAGGCGCCGACCACGTAGGTCCACGGGTCCCTGACCTCGTCCTGGACGGCCATGTCAGAAGTTGGAGATCACGTTCGTGAAGACCTTGTCGATGGAGGCGGGGTCGGAGGCGTCGTACGCCGCCCCGCGGGACGCCTCGGCGATGCGCCTGAGCGTCGGCAGGTCGGCGTCGTCGCCGTACCCGATGGTGAACACCCGAACCGCCACCGACTCGTCCTCCGACCGCAGGTCCTCGAGCAGCCGGTCGAGGTTGGTGTCGGGCGGGTACTCGTTCTTGCCGTCGGTGAGGAAGACGACGGCGTTGATGCGCTGCGGGTCGAAGGAGTCCCTGACGTGCTGCACCGACGCACGCGTGGTGGCGTAGAGGGCGGTGCCGCCGTTGGGCACGAGGCCCTGGATGCGCTCGGTCAACGTCCTGATGTTGTCCTTCACGCGGCCGATGGGGACGAGCTCCTGGTACGGCGCAGGCCTCCCCTGGACGTTCGAGGAGAACGTCCAGAGGCCGACCTCGTCATCGGGCGCGTACTGCGACAGCGCCCTGATGGCCGCCTCCTTGGCGAGGTCCAGCTTCGACTTCCCCGCGTCGCCCACGGGCTCGCCCATGGAGCCCGACACGTCGATGACCTGGAGCACGCGGGCCCGCTTGCGCAACGACTCCCACGACTTCTGCACGAGGTCCAGGACGGCCGGCGCAGGCGGCGACAGCGTCACCTTGGGCTGGTCGGGCAGCATGCCGTTGGCCTGGCTCACCTTCGGCCCGGGCGCGCCCTGGAAGTCGCGGAACGCCGCGTCCTGGAACACCCGCTGCTGCCGCGGCTCCTGCAGATACTTCAGGAAGTCGGCGGCCGCCTTCTTCTTCTCCTCGGTGACCCACTCGGCGTCGAGGACGATGTACGGGTTGTCGGAGAGGAGCGTCCCCTCCTTCGGGTAGATCGCGACGAGCGGGACCTTCGGCTTGCGGTGCTTGCCGAGGGTCTTCGGGTCGCCGGTCGGGTTGCCCTCGTTGTAGTCCCAGACGCTCTTCTCCTCGATCGTGACCGCGGAGATGTACGTGAGCCCCTGGCCGCGGTCGTCGGCCGCCTGCAGGTTGGAGAGGAACGTCAGCGTCGTGTCGCCGTAGTGCACGACGGCCTGCTCGACGCCCTTGACGTACGCCTGCGTCTTCGGGTCGGCGACGTTCGCCGGCGTGAGGTCGCTGCTGACGCCGGTCGCGGCGAAGTACGAGCCGATGGTGGCGTTGAGCCCGGACGTCGAGAAGTTCGGGTTGGTCTTGCCGAGGCGGAACTGCCCCCACTCCGGATGGCCGTACTTCCCCCAGCCGCGCGGCTCGCGCGACAGGTCGAGGAGGTCGCCGAAGCCGAGCGCCTTGCCGGGCCAGCCGAGCGCCTCGGCCATCGGCTTCGGCATGGCGAGCACGAGCGGCGTCTTGGCGATGCTCGGCAGGTCCGCGGGCTTCTCGCCGGGGATGATGTCGGGCTTGTCCTGGGCGGTCGTACGCTGGCGGACGATGACCGCCCACGACGACGACGCCGGCGACCAGACGTCCGGCTTGGGGCCGCCGTCGAGGCGTTCGTCCCAGCCTCGTGCCAGCGCCTCGGCCCCGCCGCCGGACGCCTTCGTGAACACGCTCGCGGAGACGCACGTACCGTCGACGGAGCGGTTGGCGGCGTTGTACTCGCCCGCCATCTTGCTCATCAGCGCGGCCTTCTCCGACGACGCCGCGACGACGACCTGCGTGCACCCGGTCCGCTTGTCCGGACCCGCCGTCGGCTCCGCCCCGCCGCCGCCTCCGCCGCCGCCGACCCGCGAGATGCCGACGCCGATGAGGACGACGGCGACCACCACAGAGACGACCAACGGCACCTTGCTGTTCGACCCCGCCACGGCACTCCTCGCTCCGCCCCGTAATGGGACGAACGATACTGGCCGGACGCACGTGCCGGGACGGAGGAGGAGCACCACGTGAGCGACGTCACCATGAAGACGCTCTACGAGGTCGCGCGGACCTGGGACACGCTCAAGCAGCGGCTCGACAAGAAGCAGGTCAGCGAGGACGAGGCGGCCGCCCTGCTGGCGCCGCTCGTGGGCATCGACGAGAACGGCCGTCGCTGGACCGTCGACGTCGCCGGCGCGTGGACCGAGGTCGCCGTGAGCGGCGCGCCGCTCGCCACCGGCGCCGCGAAGGAGAAGGACCCGACGACGACCAAGTCGGGCGAGGCCGAGCTCAAGAAGGCGCTCAAGGAGCTCGACGGCCTCGTCGGCCTCGACGTCGTCAAGAAGCAGGTCAAGGAGCTCACCGCGCTGGTACGCGTGCAGAAGTGGCGGCGCGCCGCCGACCTGCCGGTCGCCGTCATGAGCCACCACCTGGTGTTCCGCGGCAACCCCGGCACCGGCAAGACCACCGTCGCGCGGCTGATCGGGCGGATCTACGCCGCGCTGGAGGTCGTACCCGACGGGCACGTCGTGGAGACCGACCGCGCGGGGCTCGTCGCGGAGTACGTCGGGCAGACCGCCATCAAGACGTCGGAGGCGTTCGGGAAGGCGCGGGGCGGGGTGCTGTTCATCGACGAGGCGTACTCCCTCGCCCGCGACGCCGGGTCGTCGTCGGGCTTCGGGCAGGAGGCCATCGACACCCTCGTGAAGCTCATGGAGGACCACCGCCACGACACCGTCGTCATCGCCGCCGGCTACCCCGACGAGATGGACGACTTCATCGACACCAACCCTGGCCTGCGGTCACGGATGCCCCGCACCATCGACTTCCCCGACTACACGGACGAGGAGCTGCTGCTCATCTTCACGCGCATCGCGAAGGGCGCCGGCTACACCGCCACCGCGGGGGCGAAGAAGCGCGTCCGCGACCTGCTCGCGGCGTCGGCTCGCGGCCCTGGCTTCGGCAACGGGCGCGCGGTGCGGACGCTGTTCGAGCAGGCGGTGCAGCGGCAGGCGTTGCGGCTGGCGGAGGAGAAGCAGCCGACGAAGGGCGAGCTACGCGCGCTCACCGGCGACGACGTCGCTCCCCCGCTCCCACCGTCCGACTTCGAGGGCCTGCACCTCGTCACCCCGGTGTCGTAGCGCCCGTCACCTGCGCAACCCGGAGCCTTTTCCATCCTGAGTGCGCAGCAGCGGCCGGATCGGCCGCGCGGCAGCGCGTGCCGGTGCGTCAACTGGGTGCACGAGCCCCCTTACTGCGCTCCAGCGCTGAGATGCCT
>Ga0190268_10000023_pt1 | contig 65598 bp, 66 predicted proteins | sample Popmic249T_FD_133750 | JGI IMG/M metagenome (GOLD analysis project Ga0190268, IMG submission 133750) | Populus adjacent soil microbial communities from riparian zone of Blue River, Arizona, USA - 249 T | ecosystem: Environmental > Terrestrial > Soil > Riparian zone | place: USA: Arizona... | reverse complement strand
GGTTCGCGCAGGGCGAGCTCGCCATGCTGATCGACAGCCGCCGCGCGGTGCCGGCGCTGCGCAAGGCCGAGGGGCTGAGCTTCGACGTCGCGCCGATGCCCAAGGGCACGACCGAGGCGACGCTGCTGGCCTCCGACGCGTACTGCGTCGCCAAGAAGGCGAAGAACCCCGAGCTGGCGCACGCGTTCACGCGCTTCGCGGTCGGCGAGGTCGGCGGCACGGTGCTCGCCGAGTCGGGCCGTACGGTGCCCTCGCTCAAGTCGCTGGCCGAGAGCCCGGCGTTCCTGGCGCCCGACAAGGCCCCGAAGTCCTCGCGCGTCTGGCTCGACATCGCGCCCACCGTGCGCAGGTTGCCTAATGTGGCGGCGTGGAACGAGACGGAGAGCACGGCGAGCGACGCGCTCGAGCAGTTCTTCGCGGGCAAGCAGAGCCTGGACGCCACCGTGGCGGCGATCGAGAAGGACTCGCGGCGGCTGCTGGCCGCGGAGGGCTGACGCTCGACGGCCTCGGCTACCGGTACGGCCACACCGGCGACTGGGCGCTGCGCGACGTCACGCTGTCCGTCGGCGCCGGTGAGGTGCTCGCCGTCGTCGGGCCTTCCGGCTCCGGCAAGTCCACGCTGCTGCGGCTGCTGACAGGCCTGCTCTCCCCGTCGGCGGGAACGGTCGCCATCGGCGGCGCCGACGTCACCCGCGTCGCCCCCGAGCGCCGTCCCGTCGCGATGGTGTTCCAGGGCTTCGCGCTGATGCCGCACCTGACGGTGCGCGACAACATCGCGTTCGGGCCTCGCGTACGCCGCGAGCCGCGCGCGTCCGTGGCCCCGCGCGTGACCGCCGTGGCCTCCTCGCTCGGCCTCGGCGCGCTGCTCGACCGCTACCCGGGGCAGCTCTCCGGCGGCGAACGCCAGCGGGTCGCGCTGGCGAGGTCGCTCGTCCGCGACCCCGTCGTGTTCTGCCTGGACGAGCCGCTGTCGAGCCTCGACCCGCAGCTGCGTACGGACGCCCGCAAGCTGCTCGCGCCGCTGCTGCGCGCCGACGGCCGCTGCGCCGTCTACGTCACCCACGACCAGGCCGAGGCCATGACCATGGGCGACCGCGTGGCGGTCCTGCGCGCGGGCCGCCTGGAGCAGGTCGCGACGCCGCGCGAGCTGTACGACGCGCCGGCGACGACGTTCGTCGCGTCGTTCGTCGGGTCGCCGCCGATGTCGCTGCTCCCTGTCCCCGAGGGCGGCTGGGTCGGCGTGCGTCCTGAGGACGTACGGCTCGTGCCCGGCGACGACGGCACCGTCGTCGACGTCGAGGACCTCGGCCACGAACGCCACGTCGCCGTCGCCCTCCCGGGCCGCGGCCGCGTCGTCGCGCGGCTCGGCGCCGGCCCGCACCCGCCGCTCGGTACGCCGACCGGCGTCGAGATCGGCACCACGCGCGCGTTCGACGCCGAGGGGCGGGCCGTGTGAGGCAGCGGCACTACCGGCGCGGGTTGCGGCTGCTCATGGCGCCGTACGTCCTCGGCGCCGTGCTGCTCGTCGTCCTCCCTGCGATCGCGAGCTTCGCCTTCGCGTTCACGCGCTTCGACGGGATCGGGGCGCCGCGCTTCGACGGGCTCGACGTGTTCGCGGACCTGTTCGCGTCGTCGGAGTTCCACGACTCGCTGCGCGCGACGGCGGTCATCGCGGCGGTGGCGGTGCCGTTGCGCGTCGTCGGGGCGATCGCGTTCGCGATGCTGCTGCACCGTTCCGAACGCCTCGCCTCGCCGGGCCGCATCGCGGCGTTCGCCCCGGTGGTCGTCCCCGACGCCGCGACGGCGCTCGTCTGGCTCTGGGTCGTGAACCCGGTGTACGGCCCCCTCGGCATCGCGGCGCGGGCGATGGGCTTCGACGCGGGGCCGCTGCTGCTCGACCCGTGGGGGGCGCGGTTCGTCTTCATCGCGGTGAGCGTGCTGGCGCTCGGGGAGGGGTTCCTCGTCGTGCTGGCGGCGCGGCGCGAGCTGCCCGGCGCGGTGTACGACGTGGCGCGGCTGGAGGGCGCGGGGGCGTGGCAGACGTTCCGGCGGGTGACGTTGCCGCTGCTGACGCCGGTGGTGGCGTTCCTCGTCGTGCGGGACACGGTGGCGAGCGTGCAGGTGCCGCTGGTGCCGACCCTGGTGCTCACCGAAGGCGGGCCGCTCAACGCCACCAAGACGCTGCCGGTGCTCGTCTACGAGAAGGGCTTCGCCGAGCTGCGCTTCGGCGACGCGGCGGCCGTGGCGATGCTCATGTTCGGGCTGGCGCTCGCGGTGGCGGCAGTGCAGCTGCTGTTCCTGCGGCGGCGGCTGCGGTGGGAGTCAAGATGATCCGAACGGGCTATGGAGGCTGGGTTCTCACCCGGCGCACACTTCCTCCACCACGGCGGTCCTGACCCCGGACGGCGTGCCAACCCGGCACCCGCAGATGGAGGGAACGTCGCAGAGACAAGACGACCGGCCGGAGCATCCCCCCGCATCCCGCCGGTCGTCTTGGCGTTCCGGGCCGGCGGCGCCGCCGCGCCTTGCGCGCGCGCCGAAAATCGTGATCTTGGCGACGTTCGTGTGTGCCGAGCAGCACGAACGTCGCCAAGATCACGAAATCCGGCCGGCCCGACCCCGCTACGGGCCGATCGCCACGCGCAGGATCCGCCCCTGGGCGTCGAGGATCAGCCACAACGGCTCGGGTACGGCGCGCCGCCGCTGCGCGCGGACCCACCGCCCCAGCGTCTGACCGGTCTGCGCGGGCGCGCCCACGCCGGTCACCCCGAAGCCGAGGACGATCTCGGCGTCGCGCCGCACGACGTAGTCCCTGATCCCCCCGCGGACGTCCTCCATCACCGTCGCCCACTCGTCGAGCACGACCGGCGGCGGACCCGACGGGCTGTCGTCCTTGGGCGTGCCGCTCGCGTGCTGGAACGGGTTGAAGCGCAGGTGCAGCACGCCATCGCGAGAGTACGTCGCCACCGGGACCCCGATCCGCGTCTCCACGCCGACGCTCTCCCTGCGCACCAGCCGCGAGTCGCCGAGCCGGATCACCGAGATGCCGCCGCCGAGGTCGGTGCGGACGAGGAACCGCCCCTCCCACGTGTACGACCCCACGAGGTCGTCGGGCCGCAGCGTCCACTCCGACCCGGGGCCGTACCGCTCCCACCCCTGGTCGGCGCAGCCGGTCTCGCGCACCGCCTCGCAGAACGCCGTCCGCTCGGTCGACACGACGTACCGCCCGCGCACCCGGAAGTACGCCCCCGCCGCGTCGTGCACGTCGCGCACCGCCGGGGGTAGCGGCGGCAGCCGCACACCGCCGGGACACCGCGTCCCGTCCGCCCGCTCGACCTCGCCGTCGGTCGGCCCGTCGGTGACGCCGATCTCGACGTGCCCGGGGTTGAACGGGTCGGGCCGCACGGGCGGGCGTTCGAGGCCCATGCCGCTCTCCACGACGCCGCCGTCGCGCCGGTACCGGTACGTCCCCGCCTCGTCCTCGAACGTCCCCGATGCGGCGCACCAGCCGAGCAGCACCTGGTCGTTGAGCGGGCCGCCGACGGCGTGCAGCGCGTACGCCGCGCCGTTGCCCTGCCCGACGACGAACCCGGGAACGCCCTCCGCCAGCAGCACCCCGCGCACCTCGCCCGCGGGCGGCACCGGCACGCGCACGAACTTCGTGAACGGGTTCCGCCGCGGCCCGCGGGGGACCGGCGACTCGCTCGGGTACTCCGTGAACGGCGTCGGCGTCGGCCGCGCCTCCGGCTCGGGGGAGCGGGACGCCGCGAGGCCGTACGCCACCAGCGCCGCGACCGCCGCCACGCCGATGACCACGGACAGCGGCCGGCGCGGCGGCCTCTCCTCGCCGGACGCGAGGACCTCAGCGGTCACTCCTTGGCGGCCGCCGCCAGCACCTTCTGCGCGTGGCCGTGCGGCATCGGCTCGTGCCGCGCGTACTGCCGTGTGAACGTCCCCGTGCCGTGGCTGATGGACCGCAGGTCGATGGCGTACCGCACGACCTCGGTCTCCGGCACCTCGGCCTTGATGAGCGTGCGGCCGCCGTTGCCGACGGGCTCGGTGCCGGCCACGCGCCCGCGCCGCCCGGACAGGTCGCTCATGACGGCGCCGACGTACTCGTCGGGCACCAGCACGCCGATCTCCAGGACGGGCTCCAGCAGGACGACGTTGCCGGACTTGGCGGCGTCCTTGAGCGCGAGCCCGCCCGCGATCTGGAACGCCATGTCGGAGGAGTCGACGGAGTGCGCCTTGCCGTCGGTGAGCGTCACCTTGATGTCGACGACGGGGTAGCCCGCGACCGCGCCGTGCTCCATCTGCGCGCGCATCCCCTTCTCGATGGAGGGGATGAACTGGTTGGGTACGGCGCCGCCGAAGACCTTGTCGACGAACTCGAAGCCCCCGCCCGACGGCAGCGGCTCGATGGTGACGTCGCAGACGGCGTACTGGCCGTGGCCGCCGGACTGCTTGACGTGCCGGCCGTGGCCCTGCGCCGGCGCGGAGAACGTCTCCCGCAGCGGTACGCGCACGTCGACCTTCTCGACCTCGACGCCGTACTTGGTCTTGAGCCGGTCGAGGAGGACGTCGGCGTGCGCCTCGCCCATGGTCCAGAGGACGAGCTGGTGGGTCTCCGCGTTGCGCTCGAGGCGGACCGTCGGGTCCTCGGCGACGATGCGGTTGAGCCCGGTGCCGAGCTTGTCCTCGTCGGTCTTGGTCTTGGCCTGGATGGCGACGGGCAGCAGCGGCTCGGGCATCTCCCACGGCTCGATGAGCAGCGGGTTGTCCTTGTCCGAGAGGGTGTCGCCGGTCTCGGCGCGCTGCAGCTTGGCGATGGCGCAGATGTCGCCGGCGCCGCACTCGGTGACCGGGCGCTGCGTCTTGCCGAGCGGCGACGAGAGCGTGACGACGCGCTCGTCGACGTCGTGGTCCTCGTGGCCGCGCTCCGCGAGGCCGTGGCCGGACACGTGCACGACGGTCTCGGGCTTGAGCGTCCCGCTGAACACCCGCACCAGGCTGATGCGGCCGACGTACGGGTCCGTGGTCGTCTTGATGACCTCGGCGGCGAGGGGGCCGTTGGGGTCGCACTCGATCGGCGGCTTCGGCTCGCCGGCGGGCGACGTCACGACCGGGCACGGGTGCTCCAGCGGCGACGGGAACGCGCTCGTCAGCACCTCCAGCAGCTCCGTCATGCCGAGCCCCGTGACCGCAGCGGTGGCGATGACCGGGTAGAACGAACCCCGCGCGACCGCCGTCTCCAGGTCGTCGACGAGCACCTTCGTCTCGATGTCCTCGCCGCCGAGGTAGCGGTCCATGAGGGTCTCGTCCTCGCTCTCGGCGATGATCCCCTCGATGAGCGACGCGCGGCTGTCGGCGATGAGCGGCAGGTGCTCGGGGTCGGGGTCGCGCTCCACGCGCGTACCCGACGAGTAGTCGAAGATCCTCTGGGACAGCAGGCCGATGACACCGCCGACGTGCTCGTCGTCGGTGTGCAGCGGGAGGTACAGCGGCTGTACGCCGTCGCCGAACACCCGCTGGCACAGCGCCAGCGTCTCCTCGAAGTCGGCCCGGTCGCGGTCGAGCTTGCTGACGACGATGGCGCGCGGCATGCCGACCGCCGCGCACTCGTCCCAGATCATCCGCGTGGCGCCGTCGATGCCGTCCACGGCGGAGACGACGAACAGCGCCGCGTCCGCCCCGCGCAGGCCCGCGCGCAGGTCGCCGACGAAGTCGGCGTAGCCGGGCGCGTCGAGCAGGTTGACCTTGATGCCGGCGTGCTCGATCGGCGCGAGCGCCAGCGAGACGGAACGGTGCTGGCGCAGCTCGGCGTCGTCGAAGTCGGTGACGGTGTTGCCGTCCTCGACCCGGCCGGCGCGGGTGAGCGCCCCGGTCGCGACGAGGAGGGCCTCGACGAGCGTCGTCTTGCCGGCGCCGGAGTGACCGACCAGCACCACGTTGCGCACATTGCCGGGTGAGAGCGTCACCGTTCCTCCAGGGATGGGTAGGGGCGGGGGTCCGATGCTTCACCTCCCTGGCCGCCCCCCGCAAGACCTCCGATACCGTTGGCCCGGTGTTCGACCTCAACGCGCTAGGGCTGAGCGACCTCGTGCGCATCAGCGCCGCCCTGCGCGTACCCCCGCCGGTCGGCACGATGGAGCAGGCCGCGGAGTACGTCGTCCGCTACCTCTACGACAACCTCCTCGACAAGCAGACCGGCGAGCGCTCGTCGGCGCTCGTGCGCTGCTACAAGACGCATCCGTACGCCGCGCTCGACGACGACCTGCGGGCGTTCGCCGACGGGATGCTCGACGGCGACGCCGATCGAGACGCGCTGCGCTGCCTCACGCTGCTCGCCACCGCAGGCGAACGCCCGGAGTGGAACGACCGCCGCCGCTCCTTCTCGCACCAGGCCATCCCGCTGCTCAGCGCCGAGGCCGTCGCCCGCTCGCCCATGATCAACGAGCTGATCGTCCAGCTCGGCGTGGACGTCGAGGGGCTGCTCCGGCCCCGCGGCCTGCTCGTCGACGTGCAGCCGCGGACGTTCAACGTGTTCCACGTCCCCGACGCGCTGGGCAGCCCGTACGTCCCCGACCAGGACGACTTCGTGGTGCCGTACGGCATCCGCTCGGTCGTCGGTTTCGGCGGCCTGCTGCCCGACGGGGAGCTGTACGCCGTCATCCTCTTCTCGCGGACGCCGATCAACCGCGAGACCGCCGAGCAGTTCCGCACGGTGACGGCGACGGTGGGGCTCGCGCTGCTCCCGTACATCGAGAGCGTCTTCGACGGTGCGCCTGGTCGCGAGGTGCCCGCGGAGTCGCTCGCGGCGTGGCGCATGGCGGCGCTGGACCAGCTGCTCCAGGTCCGCGAGGTGTCGATCCTCGAGCAGTCGCTGCGCATCGAGCAGGCGCTCGCCGACGTCGAGGACCGTGCCGCCGAGCTGACCCGCTCGCGCGCCGTGCTCGCCGACAGCGAGGCGCGCAAGGCGGCGATCCTCTCGGCGTCGATCGACGCGATCGTCACCATCGACGCCGACGGCACGGTCGTCGACTTCAACGCCGCCGCCGAGCGGATGTTCGGCTACGCCGCCGCCGACGCCCTCGGCGCGTCCATGGCGTCGTTGATCGTCCCCGAGCGGCTGCGCCCGGCGCACCATGCGGGCATGGCGCGCCACCTCACCACCGGCGAGGCGCGGATCCTCGGCCAGCGCGTCGAGATCGAGGCGCTGCGGTCGGACGGCACGGAGTTCCCCGTCGAGCTGACCGTGTCGCGGATCGACGTGGCGGGGCCGCCGATGTTCACGGCGACCATTCGTGACCTCACGCACGCGCGGCGTACGGAGGCGGAGCTGCGCGAGCTCGCCGACACGTTGCAGGCCGGCCTGCTGCCGCCGCGGCCGCCGCGGATGCCGGGAGTCGAGGTCGCCACGCACTACCGCGCCGGCGGCCGTGGGCTGCAGGTCGGCGGCGACTTCTACGACGTGTTCCGGCTCGCCGACGACCAGTGGGGCGTCATCATCGGCGACGTCTGCGGCAAGGGGGCCAAGGCCGCGTCGGTCACCTCCCTCGTGCGCTACACCGCCCGCGCGGCCGCCGCGCACTCCGGCGAGCCGTCCGACGTCATGCACGAGATCAACGCCGCCCTCGCCGACGGCCCGGACGCCGACGACCGCTACTGCTCGGCCGTCTTCGCCAAGCTCTGCCTGTCGCCGGGCTCGGTCGAGGTGTCGATGTGCTCGGGCGGCCACCCCTCGCCGCTGGTGGTGCGTACCGACGGCACCGTCGAGGCAGTCTCCGCGGCGGGCGGGCAGCTCATCGGGCTGTTCGAGGAGTACGAGGCGTCCTGCGAGGAGCTCACGCTGCGCACGGGGGACGTGCTCGTCCTCTACACCGACGGCGTCACCGAGGCGCGGGACGCGGCGGGGGACCTGTTCGGGCAGGACCGGCTCGCCGCGCTGCTGGCGCGGACGGCCGGGTCGTCGGCGCACGACGTCGTCGCGGCCGTCACGCGCGCCCTCCAGGACTGGACCGACGCCCCCGGCGACGACATCGCGATCGTCGCCCTCCGCCCCCTCGCCTGAGGCCGGCCGCTTACCCTTGCGCAAGCGTTTCCTGCAGCGAACGCCGTACTGTCCGCCGTCGCTGCAGGAAACGCTTGCGCGGTTGCCGGGCGGGTCGCCGGGCCGGAGCGGGGTGAGGGGCCGCGCGCGCCGTGACGGGAACGGCGCTCGCCCGCCGGTAGGCTGGTCCCCATGCCTCGCTTCAAGGCCGCGTTCTTCGCGCCACCGTTGCGGGCACTCGGCCGGGCGCTCGTGAAGACGCCGATCACGCCCGACATGATCACCGCGACCGCGCTGCTCGGGACCGTGACCGGCGCCGCGCTCATCGCCACCGGCCACCTCGTCGCCGGCGGGATCACGTGCTGGCTCTTCGCGATGCTCGACAGCGTCGACGGCGCGCTGGCCCGCGCCCGCGGTACGTCGTCCTCCTGGGGCGCGCTGCTCGACTCGACCAGCGACCGCGTCGCCGACGGCGCGATCTTCGGCGCGCTCGTCCTCAACTTCGCGGTCGACGAGCCGTGGCTCGCCAGGCTGGCGCTGTTCTGCCTCGTGTTCGGCGTCGTCGTGTCGTACGTCAAGGCGCGGGCGGAGGGCCTCGGCGCCACGTGCGACGTGGGCTTCGCCGAACGCGCCGAGCGCCTCATCATCATCCTCGGCGGCGTCATCCTCGGCGCCTGGGTGCCGTACGTCCTCGCCGCCTGCCTGTGGTTCCTCGCCGTCGCGACGGTCGTCACGGTGGGCCAGCGGCTGGCGCACGTCCACCGCCAGCTCGCGCTGCGATGAGAGACCGGGTCGTCCTCGCGGCGTACGTCGCCGGCTGGGCCCTCCTCAAGGCCCTGCCCGAACGCCTCGCGCGCAGGCTGTTCGACCTCGCCGCCGTCTACGCGGCCCGCAGGCAGGGCAAGGGGACGCGGCGGCTGCGCACCAACCTCGCCCGCGTCGCCCCCGACGCCGACCTCGACGCGCTGACGCTGGCCGGCCTGAAGTCGTACGGCCGCTACTGGCTCGAGATGTTCCGGCTCCCGACGATGCCGCGGGAGAGGGTCGTCCGCGACCTCCGCTGCGAGGGCGAGGAACGCCTCCGCGACGCGGCCACCCACGGCGGCGTCGCCGCGCTGCCGCACATGGGCAACTGGGACCTCGCCGGCGCGTGGGCGTCGATGACGGGGATGAAGTTCACGACGGTCGCGGAGCGGCTGAAGCCGGAGGGGCTGTTCGACCGGTTCGTGGCGTTCCGCGAGTCGCTCGGGATGGAGGTCGTGCCGCTGACCGGCGGCGTCAACCCGTTCGACGTCCTCGTCGACCGCGTCCGCAGCGGGCACCTCGTCTGCCTCATGGCCGACCGCGACCTGACCGAGCGCGGGGTCGAGGTGACGTTCTTCGGGGAGACGGCGAAGTTCCCCGCGGGCCCCGCCGCGCTGACGCTCAAGACCGGCACGCCGCTGCTGCCCGCGACGCTGTGGTTCGAGGGCGACGGGTGGGTCGTGCGCATCCACGAGGCCATTCCGCACACCGACGTCGCGACGATGACGCAGGGCCTCGCGAACGTCTTCGAGGAGGGCATCCGCGAGCACCCCGAGGACTGGCACATGCTCCAGCGGCTCTGGCTCTCGGACCTGACACCGCGCGCATGAGGGTGGGCCTGGTCTGCCCGTACACCTGGGACGTCCCCGGTGGGGTCCAGGCGCACGTCCGCGACCTCGCGGAGACGCTGCTCGCGCTCGGCCACGACGTCGACGTCGCGACGCCCGCCGACGACGACGCCGTCCTGCCGCCGTACGTCACCTCCATGGGCCGCGCGCTCGCCGTCCCGTACAACGGCTCGGTGGCCAGGCTGTCGTTCGGGCCCGTCACCGCCGCGCGGGTGCGGAGGTGGCTGCGCCACGGAGAGTTCGACGTCCTGCACATCCACGAGCCGTTCGCGCCGAGCGTCTCCGTGCTCGCGCTCTGGTCCGCGCGCGGGCCGGTCGTGGGGACGTTCCACGCCTCGGTCGAACGCTCCCGCGCCCTGCTCGCCGCGAAGGTCGGCCTGCAGCCCGCGCTCGAGAAGATCAACGCCCGCATCGCGGTCTCGCCCGCCGCGCGGAAGTACGCCGTCGAGCACCTCGGCGGCTCCGTCGTCCTCATCCCGAACGGCGTCTCGGTGTCGCAGTTCGCGGCCGCCGAGCCGCTGCCCGGCTGGCCGGGGCAGAGCGGCGCGGTCGGCTTCCTCGGGCGCATCGACGAGCCGCGCAAGGGGCTCCAGGTGCTGCTCGCGGCGCTGCCGCTGATGACGTCCCCTGCTCGCCTGCTGGTGGCCGGGCCGGGCGACGTCGACGAGGTCTGCGAGGACCTGTCGCCGGAGGTCCGCGACCGCGTCACCTTCCTGGGTCAGGTGACCGAGGAGGACAAGCGGCGGTTCTTCCACTCGGTCGACGTGTACTGCGCGCCCAACACCGGAGGCGAGTCGTTCGGCATCGTGCTCATCGAGGCGATGGCGGCGGGTGCGCCGATCGTGGCGTCGGAGCTCGACGCGTTCCGGCGGGTGCTCGACGAGGGCGACGCGGGGGAGCTGGTGCCGGTCGAGGACCCCGCCGCGCTGGCGGCCGCGCTGGACGCGCTGCTCGCCGACCCGGCGCGACGCCGTGCCGTCGCCAAGCGAGGCTCCGCGCTGGTACGCCGCTACGACTGGCCGGCCATCGCGGAGGCGATCGTCGGGGTGTACGAGACCGTCGTCGGCACGCCCGTCGGAGCCGTCGAGTGAGCCGTCGCCAGGTGCTCGCGTACCGGGCCGCGCTGCACGGCTTCACCGGTGCTCCCCATGACGCGCTGCTCGACCTCGGCGTGCAGGACAGCCCCGTCGGCTCGGCCGCGCTGGCGCTGTCCGCGCGCGGCCTGCCCGAGCGCGGGCTCACCACCGTGTGGTCCTTCCGGGGGGCGCCGCACCGGCACCGTTCTTCCGATCTGAAGGCGCTGGCACAGGCGCTGTGGCCGCTCTCCGACGCCGACGCGCGGGCCCGTCTCGGCGGCCTCGGACCGACGTTGAGGAAGGCCGGGCGCGACGCCGTCTCCGCCATCCGTGAGACCGCCGAGGCCGTGGCCGGCCTGCTGACCGACGGCATGGCCAAGGGCGATCTCAGCGCGGGCGTGACCAGGCGGATCGACGAGGCGTACTCGTTCTGGTGCCGGGGCTGCGCCGCGACGCACGTGCACGACCAGCTGCTCCGGCTCTCCGCGCTGCACGGCGGCGCGCGGATCGAGGAGCCGACGCCCCTGACGTTCGGGCGCATCCCGACGTGGCCGGGAGTGCCCGAGGCTCCGAAGGGCACCGAACGCCTGCTGCTCGCGTACCTCACACTGCACGGCCCCGCGACGCAGGCCGACGCGGCGGCGTTCCTCGGGACGACAGGCCCGCGCGTGACCGGCGTCTGGCCGGAGGGCCTGCACGCGGTCGGCAAGACCTGGCTGCCGGAGTCGCGGGTGGCGGCGTACGAGAGCGCGGAGCCGGCGCGCTTCGTCCGGCTCGTGCCGCCGTCGGACCCGTACCTCCAGATGCGCGACCGTCCTCTGCTCGTACCCGACGAGAGGCACCGCAAGGCGCTCTGGCCGATCCTCGGCGCGCCGGGCGCGGTCGTCATGGACGGCGACGTCGTCGGCCTGTGGCGCGCGAAGAAGTCCGGCAAGCGGCTGGCGCTGACGGTGACGCCGTTCGGCAAGGTCAGGAAGAACGACGTCGAGGAGGACGCCGCGCGGGTCGCCGAGGTGCGCGGCGCGCCGTCGTTCGAGGTGTCGTACGACGGCTAGGCTCGCCCCATGGGCATCGTCGTCGCGGTGGTGCTGATCGTCTGCGGCGTCGGCTCGTACGTCACGTGGACCGCGGGCCGGCTCGACCGCCTGCTCGCGCGCGTGGACGCCGCGTGGAACGCCCTCGACGCGCAGCTCGTCCGCCGCGCCGCCGTCGCCGGCGAGCTCGCCGCGCACCTTCGCCGGCACAAGATGGTCGACGAGGAGCGGGCGAAGGCGTTGCAGCACGCCGCGCACGCGATCCGTAACGCCGGGGCCGGCGAGCGAGAGTCGCGCGAGAACGCCCTCGGCCACGAGATCCGCGGCCTGCTCGACGACCTGACCGGGCGCGGCGGCAAGACCGAGGCGCTGGCCGACGAGCTGCGCGCGGCGGCGACGCGGGTGCAGCTCGCGCGGCAGTTCTACAACGACGCCGTCCGCGACAACCGCGCGCGACGCGCCCGCTGGCTGCCGCGGCTGCTGACCGTGCGGCACCGGGACGAGGCGCAGCGGACGTTCTTCGAGATCGACGACAGCGTGGAGCCGTACGCCGCGGAGAAACCGGCCGACAGCCGGGCGTAACCGGCATCTGACCCCTCGGTCAGACCTCGTGTCATTCCCTGCCGGGGACGGGGCGCTCACCTAGTGTCGAGCCGTGACCACGTACCGCCGCCTGCCCGCCGTCCTCGCGGCGCTCGCGCTCGTCGCCAGCGGCTGCTCGTCGGGCAAGAAGCCGGCCGCGCAGCCGACCCCGAGCCCGTCGTCCGCCACTCCCTCGCCGACGCCGAGCCCGTCCCCGACGAAGGCGCAGCTGCTGTCGCCGCTCACCGGCCGCCCCGTCGACCGGCTGCGTCCCGTCGTCGCGGTCAAGGTCGACAACGCCGTCCTCGCCCGCCCGCAGTGGGGCCTCGAGTTCGCGGACGTCGTCTACGAGGAGGCCGTCGAGGCGAGGACGACGCGGTTCGTCGCGATGTACTCGTCGAACGCCGTCCCCGAGGTCGGCCCGGTGCGCAGCGTGCGCGAGAGCGACGTCGAGCTGCTGCGGATGTACGGCAAGGTGGCGTTCGCGTTCTCCGGCGGCAACCGCGGCGTCCTCGGCGGCGTGCGCGCCAGCGGCGCGGTGTACGAGGTGTCGTACAACAACACGCCGAGCGCGTACACGATCGCGGGCAAACGCAAGGACGCGTACAACTTCGTCACCGGCTACGACCGCATCGTCCAGCGCGCCCCGCAGGCCGCGGTCGCGAAGGACGTCGGGTTCCGCTTCGGCGCCTTGCCGGCGGGTGGCAACTCCGGCCGGCAGGTCTCGCTGACGTGGTCGACGTTCGCGCGGACGTCGTGGGTCTACAGCCCGACCAAGAAGCTGTACATGCGCTACATGGACGGCCGCCCGGCGATGCTGCGCAACGGCAAGCAGCAGTCCGCGCCGACCGTGATCATCCAGTACTGCCGCGTCCGCAACTCCCGCTACAGCGACGTGAGCGGCATCGCCTCGCCGTACACGACGACGACCGGCTCGGGGAACGTCGTGGTGTTCCGCGACGGCAAGCGCTTCGCCGGGACGTGGAAGCGCAGCGGCCTCGGGCCCACGCGCTTCCTCGACAAGAAGGGCAAGGACATCAAGCTCAAGGCCGGCCCGGTCTGGATCATGCTCGCCCCGAACGACCTCACCGCCAAGATCAGCTAGCGCTTGGCGTCGCCCGAGCACGCCCGCAACCGGGTTGCGGGCCGTGCGGCGAGAAAGACGCAGATCGCACCCCGATCAGTGAACACGTCGTGATCTTGGCGACGTTTCTGCCGGCCGGGCATCACGAACGTTGCCAAGATCACGACTTGGCGCGGTGCGCCGTCCGGGCCTCGTACGCCGCGATGTCGGCCTCGTGCCGCAGGGTCAGGCCGATGTCGTCCAGCCCCTCCACCAGCCGCGTGCGCGTGAAGTCGTCGATCTCGAACGACGCCACGACGTCGCCGCAGGTCACCGTCCGCGCGTCCAGGTCGACGGTCGCCGACGCGGGCGCCGCGTCCTGCAGCGCGGTCACCACGTCCTCGGGCAGCACGACCGTGAGCAGGCCGACCTTGGCGGCGTTGCCGCGGAAGATGTCCGCGAACGACGGTGCGATGACGACGCGGAAGCCGTAGTCGTCCAGCGCCCACACCGCGTGCTCGCGCGACGACCCGCAGCCGAACGACGGCCCCGCCACGAGGACCGACCCCCCGGCGTACGCCGGGTCGTTCAGCACGAACGACGGGTCCTCCCGCCACTGCCCGAACAACCCCTCCCCGTAGCCGGTCCGCGACACCCGCTTGAGCCACTCCGACGCGATGATCTGGTCGGTGTCCACGCTCGCCCGCCGCAGCGGCACGAGCCCGCCGGCGTACGGCACGGGAAACGCCCTCACGACAGGTCCGCGGGCGTCGCGAAGCGGCCGAGCACGGCGGTCGCCGCGGCGACCGGGGGAGAGACGAGGTGGGTACGACCGCCCGGCCCCTGCCGCCCCTCGAAGTTGCGGTTCGACGTGGACGCGCAGCGCTCGCCGGGCGCGAGGACGTCGGGGTTCATGCCGAGGCACATCGAGCACCCCGCCGACCGCCACTCGAAGCCCGCGTCGCGGAACACGACGTCGAGACCCTCCGCCTCCGCCTGCGCCTTGACGAGCATCGAGCCCGGCACGACCAGCGCCCGCACCCCGTCGGCGACGTGCCGCCCCCGCAGGACGGAAGCCGCCGCGCGGAGGTCGGAGAGGCGGGCGTTGGTGCACGACCCCACGAACACCGCGTCCACCGCTACGTCACGCATCGCCGTCCCCGGCGTGAGGCCCATGTACGCCAGCGCGTGCGGGTCGCCGTCGGGCACCACCCCGGAGACCGGCACGGCCTGCGCGGGGTTGGTGCCCCATGTCACGAACGGCCGCACCGACGCCGCGTCCACGGTCACCGTCGTGTCGAACGACGCACCGTCGTCGGTCACCAGCGACGACCACTCCGCCTCCCTGCCCGAGGGTGCGTGCGGGCGGCCGCGCAGGTAGGCGTACGTCGTCTCGTCCGGCGCCACCATGCCCGCCCGCGCGCCGGCCTCGATCGACATGTTGCACAGCGTCATGCGGCCCTCCATGGAGAGGCCGCGCACGGCGTCGCCGCGGTACTCGATCACGTGCCCCGCCCCGCCGCCCGTGCCCAGCGCGGCGACGACCGCGAGCGCCAGGTCCTTCGCCGTGACGTCGTCCGCCAGGTCTCCGACGACCTCGACGGCCATCGACTTCGGCCGGGAGACGGGAAGCGTCTGCGTCGCGAGCACGTGCTCGACCTCGGTCGTCCCGATCCCGAACGCCAGCGCCCCGAACGCCCCGTGCGTCGACGTGTGCGAGTCGCCGCAGACGATCGTCATGCCGGGCTGCGTACGGCCCTGCTCCGGCGCGACGACGTGCACGATGCCCTGCCCGTCGGAGCCGCGCGCGTAGAGCTTGATGCCGAACTCCGCGCAGTTCTTCCGCAGCGCCTCGAGCTGGGCCAGCGACACGGGGTCGGTGACGGGGCCGTCGGTCGTGGGGACGTTGTGGTCCTCGACGGCGAGCGTCAGGTCGGGCCGCCGCACGCCCCGTCCCGCGAGCCGCAGCCCGTCGAACGCCTGCGGCGACGTCACCTCGTGCACGAGGTGGAGGTCCACGTACAGCAGGTCCGGCTCGCCGGGCGCGGAGCGGACGACGTGCGCGTCCCAGACCTTCTCGAACAGCGTCCTCATTCCGGGGCCCCCGCGGCCGCGCGCAGCGCGGTCGTGGGGTGGAGCCGGCCCACGATCTCGTCGCCCGCGACCTTCGTCGGTACGCCGCCGGAGGGCCGGTCGCGCAGCCACGACTCCACCGCCGCGTCCACCCGCGCGGCCGCGGCGTCCTCGCCGAGATGTGAGAGCAGCAGCGCGGCCGAGCGCACCGCCGCGACCGGGTCGGCCACGCCCTGCCCGGCGATGTCCGGCGCCGAGCCGTGCACCGGCTCGAACATGCTCGGGTTGGCACGCGTCGTGTCGACGTTGCCGCTCGCGGCCATGCCGATGCCGCCCGAGACCGCGGCCGCGAGGTCGGTGAGGATGTCGCCGAACAGGTTGTCCGTCACGACGACGTCGAAGCGCCCGGGATCGTTGACGAGATGGAGGCAGGCGGCATCCACGTGGCAGTACGCCGTCTCGACGTCGGGGAACTCCTCGCCGACCTCCGTGAACGTCCGCGACCAGAGGTAGCCGGCGTACGCCAGCACGTTCGTCTTGTGCACGAGGGTCAGGTGCCCGCGCCGCTGCCCCGCCCGCCGGAACGCGTCGCGCACGACCCGCTCGACGCCGTACCGCGTGTTGATGCTCTCCTCGGTCGCGACCTCGTACGGCGTCCCCTCGCGCAGCGTGCCTCCGGCGCCGACGTACGGGCCCTCGGTCCCCTCGCGCACGAACACGCAGTCGATCCCGGGACCGACGACCGGGCGCAGGTTGACGTGGTGGTCGAGCGCGAAGCGCAGCTTCAGCAGCAGCCCGCGCTCCAGAACACCGGGGGGTACGGCGGGGTCCCCGACCGCGCCGAGCAGCAGCGCGTCGTACGTCCGCAGCTCCTCCAGGGTCGCGTCGGGCAAGGTCTCCCCGGTCGCCAGCCACCGCTGAGCGCCGAGGTCGAACGACGTCGCGTCCACGTGCGTCACCGCGCGCAGCACCTGCAGCGCGACGTCCGTGACCTCCGGCCCGATCCCGTCGCCGGGGATGACTCCGAGTCTCATCTCGGGGCCCCCGCCGCGGCGCGAGCGCAGCGAGCGGCGTCGTGGGGATACCTCATGGCTTGTCCGTGCGGTGGGGGACGGCGGTGCCGCCGAGAGCCTTGTTGACGGCGTTGAGGAACGCCCGTGCCGACGCCTCCACGACGTCCGCCGAGACGCCGCGCGCGACGACGCGCGAGCCGCCGACCTCGACGGTGACGGACACGTCGCCGACGGCGTCCGACCCCTCGTCGACCGCCGCGACCTGGAACGCCAGCAGCCGCGCGGGCACGCCCACCGCGGCGACGACGGCGTTGCACGCGGCGTCCACCATGCCGTCGCCCGTGGCGGTCTCCGACACGACGACGCCGTCGCGCGAGAGCCGTACGGTCGCCGTCGGGTCGCTGTCGGTCGAGTGCGCGACAGAGAGCGCATCGAACACCCACGCGCCGACGTCGGACGACGCGCCGAAGCCCGCCTCCTCGGTGACGAGCGCGATGAGGTCGTTGTCGGTGACGGTCGCCTTGCGGTCGGCGAGGGTCTTGAAGCGCACGAACGCCCGCTCCACCGCGTCGGCGTCGTGGCCGTACCCGAGCCTGGTCAGCGCGTCGACGAACGCGTGCCGCCCCGAGTGCTTGCCGAGCACGATCGTGGAGCCGGTGAGGCCGACGTCCTCGGGGTTCATGATCTCGTACGTCGTCCGCTCCATGAGGACACCGTGCTGGTGGATGCCGGACTCGTGGGAGAAGGCGTTGGCGCCGACGACGGACTTGTTCGGCTGCACGGGGTAGCCCGCGAGCATCGACACGAGCCGCGACGTGCGTGTGATCTCGCGGGTGTCGATGCCGGTCTCGAAGCCGAGCGTGGGGGAGTGCGTCCGCAGCGCCATGACGACCTCCTCGAGGGCGGCGTTGCCCGCCCGCTCGCCGATGCCGTTGACGCAGACCTCGACCTGCCGGGCACCGGCCCGTACGGCGGCGAGGGAGTTGGCGGTCGCGAGGCCGAGGTCGTTGTGGCAGTGGACCGACCAGACGACGTTCTCGGCGCCGGGGACGCGTGCCCGCAGCGTGTCGAGGATCGCGACGAACTCCTCCGGCATGACGAAGCCGACGGTGTCGGGGACGTTGATGGTGGTGGCGCCGTTCTCGATCGCGGCGGTGAACACGTCGACGAGGAACGCCATCTCCGTCCGCGTCGCGTCCTCCGCGGAGAACTCGACGTCGGGTGTGAGCGACGAGGCATGACGTACCGCGCGCACGGTCTCCGCGAGCACCTGCTCCGGCGTCATGCGCAGCTTCTTCTCGCGATGGATCGGCGAGGTCGAGATGAACGTGTGGATGCGCGGCCGCTCGGCCGGCTTGATCGCGTCCCAGGCGCGTTCGACGTCCTCCTCGCGGGTACGGCACAGCGCCGCGACGGTCGCGCCGCGCACCTCCTCGGCGATGGCGCGGACGCCCTCGAAGTCGCCGTCGCTCGCGGCGGGGAAGCCCGCCTCGATGACGTCCACGCCGAGGCGCGCGAGCTGGTGGGCGATCTCGAGCTTCTCGGTGACGTTGAGCGCGATGCCTGGGGACTGCTCGCCGTCGCGGAGGCTGGTGTCGAAGATCGTCACGCGTTCCATCGGTGGACCCTTCTGCAGGAAACAAAAAACCTCCCGTCCCAGTGGACGAGAGGTCAGCGCGCCGGCGAGGTGCCGCGGGCGCGCTCTACGTAAGGAGCAGGTTCGTCATCGCGGCCGACTATGCCACAGCGTCTCGGGCCGCGTACGCCCAATGCGTGTACGCGGGCGAGTCGCTCGCCTCGCGCAACCTGCGGGCCAGCGTCGCGAGCAGCCGCTTGGCGACCGACGGGTGGCGGTCGAGCAGGTCGCCGAACGACCTCGGCTCCAGCACCAGCAGCTCCATGTCGGTCAGTGCCGTGACGGTCGCGGTGCGCGGCGCGGTGTCGAGCAGCGCCATCTCGCCGACGCACTCGCCGGCGCCGATCGTCGCGATGCGCTTGCCGCGTACGGTCGCCTCGGCCTCGCCCGACACGACGACGAAGCACTCGCGCCCCGGCGTCCCCTCGGTGGTCAGCGCGTCGCCTTGCTTGACCGACAGCTCGTCGACGAGGCCGGCGATGTCGTTGAGCTCCTTCCGCGTGCAGAGCCCGAAGAGTGCGACGTCGCGCAGGATCTCGACCTTGCGGCTCTTGCTGCGCACGACGCGCCTCCCCTTGTCCGGATGTGTCCGCATGGTGGCCGGTTACGGACGGGCGGCACAAGAGAAACGGGCCGTAACATGGGTCACACCCCGTCGAGAGGCAGAACAGCAGTGACCACCGAGGAGCGCGGCACCGCCCGCGTGAAGCGCGGCATGGCCGAGATGCTCAAGGGCGGCGTCATCATGGACGTCGTCACCCCCGAGCAGGCGAAGATCGCGGAGGACGCGGGGGCCGTCGCGGTCATGGCGCTCGAACGCGTTCCGGCCGACATCCGCCGCGACGGCGGCGTGGCGCGGATGAGCGACCCCGACATGATCGACGGCATCGTCGCCGCGGTCTCCATCCCGGTCATGGCGAAGGCGCGCATCGGCCACTTCGTCGAGGCGCAGGTCCTCCAGTCGCTCGGCGTGGACTACGTCGACGAGTCCGAGGTGCTCACGCCCGCCGACGAGGCGCACCACATCGACAAGTGGCAGTTCACGGTGCCGTTCGTGTGCGGCGCGACCAACCTCGGCGAGGCGCTGCGCAGGCTCACCGAGGGCGCGGCGATGATCCGCTCCAAGGGCGAGGCCGGCACGGGCAACGTCGTCGAGGCCACCCGCCACATGCGCGCCATCCGCGGTGACATCGCGCGGCTGTCCACCCTCGACGAGACCGAGCTGTACGCCGCTGCCAAGGAGCTGCGCGCGCCGTACGACCTCGTCGCCGAGGTGGCCAAGGCCGGCAAGCTGCCGGTCGTGCTGTTCACCGCGGGCGGCATCGCGACGCCCGCAGACGCCGCGATGATGATGCAGCTCGGCGCCGACGGTGTGTTCGTCGGGTCCGGGATCTTCAAGTCCGGCGACCCGGCCGCGCGGGCGCGCGCCATCGTCGAGGCGACGACGTTCTTCAACGACCCCGACGTCATCGCCAAGGTCTCGCGCGGCCTCGGCGAGCCGATGGTCGGCATCAACATCGAGACGCTGCCCGCCTCGGAGCGCTACGCCGGCCGCGGCTGGTAGGCGTGCGCATCGGGGGGGTCCGCGTCCAGACCGTGCTCATCGCGCTCGTGCTGCTCGTGGGCGGCGCGCGGGCGGCGACGTACGAGCCGCCGCGACCGCCCGGCGTACCCGGCACGCAGTTCTGGGCGGCGCTGCTCAACGCCCGCTCCGCGCGGGTCGAGATGTGGGTGAACGAGCCGGCCAGGAAGCCGTACTACGCGGAAGGCACGATCGAGTTCGCGGCGCGGCGGACGTCCCTGACCGTGAGCGATGCGAAGGGCCAGGGCGGCACCCGCCTGTACGACGAGGTCACCGACCGCACGCTGGTCTACCAGCGGGGGAAGCCCGGCCGCTGGTACCGGTTCGTGGAGGCCGCCGACAACCGGGCGCGGCCGCTGCACCTGCTGACGCTGCTGACCGAGGTGAGGTCGTTCGAGGTGGTCGGTGCGGCGACGCTGCACAACGGCGCCGACACCAGGATCTACGTCGCGACGGACAAGCGGCCCGCGGTGTCGTTCGAGGCGTACGTCGATGACGCGGGTCTCCCGCGCAGGCTGCTGCTCGCCACGGCGAACGGCCGCCTCGACGTCTACCTCTCCGACTTCCTGGCCCCGGCGCCGGTCGTGCCGCCGCTGCGTTCGGTCCCCGTCGCGGACCGCGAGGCGGCGCGGCAGCTCGTCGTCACGTGACGCGCGTCGGGGTGCTGGCGCTCCAGGGGGACGTCCGCGAGCACGAGGCGGCGCTGCGCGACGTAGGAGCCTCGCCGGTCCCGGTCAAGACCGTGGTCGAGCTCGCGGCGGTGGACGCGATCGTCGTGCCCGGCGGCGAGTCGACGACCATCGGCAAGCTGCTGACGATCTTCGGGCTGCTCGACCCGTTGCGGGAGGCCATCCGCGGCGGCATGCCGGCGTACGGCTCCTGCGCCGGGATGATCCTGCTCGCCGACGAGGTGCTCGACGGCGTACCCGGGCAGCCGACGATCGGCGGGCTCGACGTGACCGTGCGGCGCAACGCGTTCGGGCGGCAGGTGCACTCGTTCGAGACCGACCTCGACGTGGTCGGTGTCGACGGCGGGCCGCTGCACGCGGTGTTCATCCGCGCGCCGTGGGTCGAGCGCGCGGGTGAGGGCGTCGAGGTGCTGGCCTCGGCGGCGGGGCACCCCGTGGCCGTCCGTCAGGGGCATCTCCTGGCGACGTCGTTCCACCCGGAGCTGACGGGCGACCGCAGGGTGCACGAGCTGTTCGTGCGGATGGTCGCTACGGGCAGGTGACGACGACCGCGATGCACTGCTTCGGCACGTCCGTCGTCACCGGGACGCCGAGCAGCTGGACCGACACGAACGGCGTGGCGTCCTGGCCGGTCGTGACCTTGACGCCGGGGACGTACGCGACGCAGCCCGAGCCGAGCGAGACGAGGCAGATCGAGCTCGGCGGCGTGGCGACGGCGACGTCGCCGACGGTGAGGTTCGCGGAGTTGGCGAAGGCGCACTCGGGGCCTACGCCCGTCACGAAGTCGGGGTAGCACCCGATGCCGACGTACGCACCGGGGTACGCCGTGCCCGTGTTGGTCCACACGTCGACGGCGACGGCGCCGCTCGTGACGCTCGCGGGCTGGCCGGGCGACGACGTGCTGTAGCAGACCAGGACGTTCTGGTGGGTGGTGTTCGGGGCGTAGCTGATCTCGACCGCGACCGTGACGGGCGAGGTGAGGACGACGACCTCGCGGTAGCCGACCCCGTCGCTGCAGGCGCCGGACGAGCCGGTGCCTGCCGTGGCAGGGGTCGCCGTGAGGCCGGCGAGCAGGCTTGCCGCGGCGAGCGCGGCGAACGCGTTGCGGACACGCATGAAGGGGCTCCTTCGGATGTTGGGAGGCAGGGCTGCCAGGTGACAGAGCCGTGACGGCCGGTGAAGGTTCGGCCCGGTACGCTGGCAGCCAGCGGTTTTGTCGAGGGAGGCACCTTTGAGCGGCCACTCCAAGTGGGCGACCACCAAGCACCAGAAGGCGGCCAAGGACGCCAAGCGGGGCAAGGCGGTCGCCAAGCTCATCAAGACGATCGAGTTCGCGGCGCGCACCGGCGGCGGCGACCCGGCGGGCAACCCCACGCTCGCCGACGCGATCGTCAAGGCGCGCAAGGAGTCGGTGCCCCTCGACAACATCGAGCGCGCCGTCAAGCGCGGCTCCGGCGAGCTGGCCGACGGGGTGTCGTACGAGTCGATCATGTACGAGGGGTACGCCCCCGGCGGCGTCGCCGTCCTCGTCGAGTGCCTCACCGACAACCGCAACCGCGCGGCGTCCGAGGTCCGTACGGTCTTCTCCCGCAACGGCGGCAACCTCGCCGACCCGGGCTCGGTGGCGTACCTGTTCTCGCGCAAGGGCGTGGCGCTCGTACCCAAGAAGGACGGCCTCACCGAGGACGACGTGCTCGGTGCCGTGCTCGAGGCCGGCGCCGAGGAGGTCAACGATCTCGGGGACGCGTTCGAGGTCGTCTGCGAGGCGAGCGACGTGCACGCGGTCCGTCTGGCGCTGGAGGCCGCGGGGATCGAGCCGGACTCGGCGGAGATGACGTTCCTGCCGTCGATGTCGGTGGAGCTCGACGACGACACGGCGAAGAAGGTCCTCAAGCTCGTGGACCTCCTCGACGACCTCGACGACGTCCAGAACGTCTGGGCCAACTTCGACGTCTCCGACGAGGTCCTCGAATCCGTCTGACGTCGGCCGCCCTGGTGCTCGCGCTCGTCGCCTGCGACCGCGGCGGCCCGACGCGCTACACCTCGCCGGAGGCGCTGCGCGCCGCTCTCGAACGTGGCGGTGCGGGCTGCGAGACCGACCAGGCCAGGCCCGGCCTGGTCGAACGCGGCGGGGTCGTCCTCTGCACGAGCACAGGCCCCGGCAGCGACGGCACGAGCTACGCGCTCGTCGTCTGGCAGGGCGAGCGGCCGGACGTCGGCGCGTTCGACGACGGCACGCGGGTCGAGGGCACGAACTGGATCGTCGTGCTCTCGGCCGGCAACCGGGCCCAGGGCGACCGGGTGCGCGCGGCGGTGGGCGGGACGTACCGCGACCGCTGACGTGCGCGCCTCCGCGCCGAACGCCGCGACATGCCCTAGGGTCGAACACACGTTCGTTCCGGAGGTGGCGATGCGCGTGCTCGGGGTGGACCCCGGCCTGACCCGCTGCGGTCTCGGCGTCGTCGACTCCGGCGCCGGTGGCCGGCTCGCGCTGGTCGCGGTCGGCGTGGCGCGTACGCCGCACACCGACGACGTCGCCGTACGCCTGCACGCCCTCGCCGCCACGATCGACGACTGGATCGCGCTGCACCGCCCCGACGTCGTCGCCGTCGAACGCGTCTTCAGCCAGCACAACGTCCGCACGGTCATGGGCACCGCGCAGGCCGGCGCCGTCGCGATCCTGGGCGCCGCCCGCGCCGGCATCCCGGTCGTCCTGCACACGCCGTCCGAGGTCAAGGCCGCGGTCACCGGCAACGGCCGCGCCGACAAGGCCCAGGTCGCCACGATGGTCACCCGCCTCCTGCGCCTCACCGCGGCGCCCAAGCCCGCGGACGCCGCCGACGCGCTCGCGCTGGCGATCTGCCAGCAGTGGCGCGGCCCCGCGACGGCCCGACTGGCCGCGGCGACGGCGAAGGTGGCCCGGTGATCGCGTTCGTCAGCGGCCGCGTCGCCGCCGTGGCCCCCGACTCCGCGGTCGTCGAGGTCGGCGGCGTCGGGATGCTCGTCCAGTGCGCGCCCGGCACGATCGCGCGGCTACGTGTCGGCGAGACCGCGACGCTGCACACGGCGCTCGTCGTGCGGGAGGACAGCCTGACGCTGTACGGCTTCGCGTCGGCCGACGAGCGGAGCACGTTCGAGCTGCTGCAGACAGCGAGCGGCGTCGGCCCGCGCCTCGCGCAGTCGATCCTCGCGGTCCACTCGCCGGACGCTGTACGCCGCGCCGTCGCCACCGAGGACCTCGGCGCGCTGACGCTCGTCCCCGGCATCGGCCGCAAGGGCGCGCAGCGCATCGTCCTGGAGCTGCGCGACCGGCTGGGGGAGCCCGAGGCGACGGGCGAGGCCGCGCTCGGCACACGCGGCGAGTCCTCCGTCAGGGCCCAGGTCCGCGACGCCCTCGTCAGCCTCGGCTACGCCGCCCGCGAGGCCGACGAGGCCGCCCGCGCGCTGCCCGACGACCAGCAGGACACGGGCCTCGCGCTCAAGGCCGCGCTGCGTTCCCTGGGCCGCCGGTGAACGACGAGACGGTCGACCTCACCCCGGTCTCCCTCCCCGACGAGCGGGAGGTCGAGGCGGGCCTGCGCCCGCGAACGCTCGACGAGTTCGTCGGCCAGGAACGCGTTCGCGAGCAGCTCTCCGTCGTCCTCGAGAGCGCCCGCCTGCGCGGTACGAGCCCCGACCACCTGCTGTTCTCCGGCCCGCCCGGCCTGGGCAAGACCAGCCTCGCGATGATCGTCGCCGCCGAGATGAACGTCCCCATCCGCGTCACCAGCGGCCCCGCCATCGAGCGCGCCGGCGACCTGGCGGCGGTGCTGACGGCCGTCGCGGCAGGCGAGGTTCTGTTCATCGACGAGGTCCACCGCATGTCGCGGCCCGCCGAGGAGCTGCTCTACAGCGCCATGGAGGACTTCCGCATCGACGTGGTGGTCGGCAAGGGGCCCGGCGCGACCGCGATCCAGGTGCCGCTGGAGCCGTTCACCCTGATCGGCGCGACGACGCGGTCCGGCCTGCTGACGGGGCCGTTGCGGGACCGCTTCGGGTTCGTGGGGCGGATGGAGTTCTACGAGCCCGAGGAGCTCGAACGCGTCCTCGCCCGCTCCGCAGCCTTGCTCAACGTGCGCGTCGAGCCCGAGGGCGCCGCCGAGATCGCCCGCCGCTCCCGCGGGACGCCCCGCATCGCCAACCGCCTGCTCAGACGCGTACGCGACTTCGCCGAGGTCCGCGGCAACGGCCTCGTCACCGAGGACGTCGCCCGCGCGGCCCTGCAGCTCTACGACGTCGACCTGCTCGGCCTCGACCGGCTCGACCGGGCGGTGCTGGACGCCGTCGTACGGCGCTTCGGCGGGGGGCCCGTGGGGCTCAGCACCGTCGCGGTGGCCGTGGGGGAGGAGCCGGAGACGGTGGAGACGGTCGCGGAGCCGTTCCTCGTGCGGGCCGGGCTGCTGGCCCGTACGCCGCGCGGGCGCGTGGCGACGCGGGCGGCGTTCGCGCACCTGGGGCTGGTGGCGCCCCCTACGGCGGGCACGCTGTTCGAGGACTGACGCGCGCGCAGAAGTCGTGATCTTGGCAACGTTCGTGCGACCCGGGCAGCACGAACGTCGCCAAGATCACGAGAAGCGGGCGCCCGCCTGCGGCGGCGCCGCTACTCGGAGAGCGCGGCGGCGATGGCGGCGAGCACCTTCGCGGCGGCCGTGGTGTCGCTGGCGGCGGTGACGGGCAGGTCGACCGGGTCGCCGGGGCCACCGGAACGGCGCGCCCGCCGGACGATCTGCATCTGCTTCACCGCGAGCCTCCGATCCTTGGTGCCGTGTCCGATACGGCTCCATCGGTGCGTATGACGAGAAGCAGAAGGACAAGTGACGCGAATCGGCGGGTGGTTCGGGAAACCCCCCGCTCTGACTAGTCACCGGGACGCCCGGGGCACTCCGCCGCACGGACGTTCGTTGATGGGCTGTCCGGGCGATGGCTAGACTCCCCGGCACGGCCACGGCGGACTGTCGTGGCCGCATGCACGTCCGCACCCAGACCGGAAGGCCTTCGTTGAACGCGATCACCGTGCTGGCCCAGGAGAACCAGAGCAGCCCGCTCGGCAGCCTGGTGGTCCTGATCCCGCTGGTCCTGGCGTTCTACTTCGTGGCGATCCGCCCGGGGCGCCGCCGGATGCAGGCGATGCAGCAGGTCCAGTCCACCCTCGCGCCAGGGCGTGAGGTCGTGACGACGGCGGGCTTGTACGGCACCGTCTCCGAGGTCGACGACGCCGCGGGGACGGTCACGCTGGAGATCGCGCCGGGCGTACCCGTGAAGTTCGCCCGCGGCGCCGTGATGAAGGTCGTCGACGAGCCGGTGCCCGACGAGACGCCGGCCCTCGCGGCCGACGACGAATAGCAGAGGGAACGATGGCCACCAGACCAACCGCCTCGCGCGCCCGCCGGGCCAGGCCCACCAGGCCGCTCGGGCTGATCCTCGTCACGCTCGTCGCGCTCGCGACGCTCGTGTTCGTCAAGCACTGGGAGCCGCGCCAGGGGCTCGACCTCGTCGGCGGCACCAGCGTCATCCTCACGCCGAAGGGCGCGTCCCCGCCGAAGGGCGCTCTCAACTCGGCGGTCGAGATCATCCGCCGCCGCGTCAACGGCACCGGCGTCACCTCCGCCGAGGTCGTGACCGAGGGCCAGAACGTCCGCGTCTCCCTCCCCAACGTCGGCCGCGCCGAGGCGCTCAAGATCGTCGGCACGACCGCGGAGCTGACGTTCCGGCCGGTCCAGCAGACGACCGACCCCGGCCCGCAGACCCTCCAGACGGCGACGCCGACGCCGAGCGGCACCGCGAAGCCGTCGGGCACGGCCACGCCGAAGCCCAAGGCGACCCCGAAGGTCTCCGCGTCGGCCACCGCGCGCCCGCGCCCCGTGACCGGCGCGCTGCTGCCGGCGCAGACCTCGCCGAGCCCCACGCCGACCGCCACGGCCACGCCGAAGGCCACCGCCACCCCGAAGGCCACCGCCACCCCGAAGGCAACTGCGACGCCGACCGGCGCGCCGGCGCCTGGGGAGATCACGGTCCAGGAGGCCATCGAGAAGTACGACTGCGGCGACCCGACCAACCGGGCGGACCTGGCGGCGTGGTTCGGCGACCCGAAGCGCAACGCCGAGCCGATCGTCAGCTGCTCGGTCGAGGGCGACGCCAAGTACCTCCTCGGCCCCGCGGAGATGACCGGCAAGGAGGTCAAGGGCGCCACCGCGACCGTCAACGTCGACTCCGGCGGCATCTCCACGGGCGAGTGGATCGTCGAGCTCAGCCTCAAGAGCGCGAAGAAGTGGAGCGACCTGACCGAGAAGTACACCGGTCAGCAGATCGCGATCGTCCTCGACGGCGTCACGCAGTCGGCGCCGCAGGTCCAGGAGAAGATCCCCAACGGCATCGCGACGATCAGCGGCGACTTCACCGAGTCGTCGGCCAAGACGCTCGGCAACGTCCTCAAGTACGGCTCGCTGCCCGTGCAGTTCGAGCAGTCGCAGACGCAGACGATCTCCCCGACGCTCGGCAAGGAGTCCCTCGACGGCGCGCTGCTTGCCGGCCTGCTGGGTCTCGGCGCGGTCCTGCTGTACGCGATCCTGTACTACCGCGCACTCGGCGTCGTGACGATCGTCGGCATGCTGATCTTCGCCGCGCTGAACTTCCTCGCCATCGTCATCCTCGGCGAGACGATGGGCTTCACGCTGACCCTCGCGGGCATCGCGGGCCTCATCGTCTCCGTCGGCATCAGCGCCGACTCGTACGTCGTCTTCTACGAACGATTGCGCGACGAGGTCCGCGAGGGACGCTCGGTCCAGGCGTCCGTGGAGCGCGGCTTCAACCGCGCCTTCCGCACGATCCTCGCGGCCGACTTCGTGTCGTTCCTCGCGGCGGCCACGCTGTACTGGCTGTCCGTCGGCGAGGTCCGCGGCTTCGCGTTCACGCTGGGTCTCGCGACGCTCATCGACGTCGCGGTCGCCTGGCTCTACACCCGTCCCGTCGTCACGCTGCTCGCCCGCACGAAGATGTTCCGCGAGGGCCGCTACGGCGCCCTCGCCGGCAGCCACGCCCTGAAGGGGGCCTGATGTCCGTCTTCAGCAAGCTCTACCAGGGCGAGACCAACGTCGACTTCATCGGCCGGCGGCGTACCTGGTACGCCGTCTCCGCCGTGCTCCTGATGATCTCCATCGGCGGGTTCATCGTCCGCGGCGGCTTCAACCTCGGCGTCGACTTCACCGGCGGTGCGGTGTTCGAGTTCGAGCCGGCCGCAGCGACGACCGTCGTCGACGTCAGGGAGACCATCGAGGGCGTCGTCGAGTCCGACCCCATCGTCGAGAAGATCGGCTCGGGCGTCGGGTCGTACCGCGTCAAGACCAAGGCGCTCACGGGCGCGCAGGTCGACGAGGTGGCCGCGGCCATCTCCAGGGAGTACGGCGTCGCGCAGGACTCCATCAACCCGACCTCGGTGAGTCCGACCTGGGGGCAGCAGATCACCCAGAAGGCCCTGCTCGGCCTCGTGGTGTTCCTGGCGCTGGTCATCCTGTACATCTCGATGCGGTTCGAGCCGAAGATGGCCGTCGCGTCCATCGCCGCGCTCTTCCACGACATCATCATCACGGCGGGCATCTACGCCCTCGTCGGCTTCGAGGTGACGCCGTCGACCGTCATCGCGTTCCTGACGATCCTGGGCTACTCGCTGTACGACAACATCGTCGTCTTCGACAAGGTTCGCGAGAACACCGTGGGCCTCGCCGGCAGCAACCGGATGACGTACTCCGATGCCGCCAACCTCTCGATCAACCAGACGATCATGCGCTCGATCAACACGACGCTGACGTCGCTGCTGCCGGTCGCGTCGCTGCTGTTCGTCGGCGTGTTCCTGCTCGGCGCGGGCTCGCTCAAGGACCTCTCGCTGTCGCTGTTCGTCGGCATGGCGGCGGGTGCGTACTCGTCGGTGTTCTTCGCGACGCCGCTGCTCGTGGAGATGAAGGAGCGGGAGCCGCAGTTCAAGGCGCTGGCCTCGCGCATCGCCGCCCGCGGCGCGAGCGGCGCGGGCCGTACGCCCGCCGTCGCGACCGCCGGAGCCCGCGGCGGCACGGTCTCGGCGTCCGCGTCGAGCGTCGCCGCGGCGGCCGCGACCGCCGACGCCGCCGAGGAGGCCCCCGCTCGGCCCGCCAAGGCCACCGGCGCTCCGAACCGCCCGCAGCCGCGTCCCGCCAAGCGCAAGCCCCACAAGGGCGGGCGCCCGCACGGGAAGAAGCGGCGCTGAGCGGCCCGCTCGACGTCGGCGCGCTGCTGCGCGGGCGGATCCGCGACGTACCCGACTTCCCGCGGCGGGGGATCCTCTTCAAGGACATCGCGCCGCTGCTCGCCGACCCCGCGGCGTTCGCGCACGCGGTCGACGCGATCGTCGCCCACCAGGGCCGCGGCAACGTCGACAAGGTCGTCGGCATCGAGGCGCGCGGCTTCATCGTCGCGGCGCCGGTGGCGTACCACTTCGGCGCGGGCTTCGTGCCCGTCCGCAAGGCCGGCAAGCTGCCGTCGGCGACGCACAGCAGGACGTACGACCTCGAGTACGGCACCGCGACGCTGGAGGTCCACCGCGACGCGTTCGAGCCGGGGGACCGGGTGCTCGTCGTCGACGACGTGCTCGCCACCGGCGGCACCGTCGAGGCGGCCTCCTGGCTCATCTCCGAGGCCGGCGGCAAGGTCGTCGGCTGCTCCGTCGTCCTCGAGCTCTCGGCCCTCGGCGGCCGTCAGCGGCTCGCCGGGCTGGACGTGCACAGCCTCGTCACGTACTGAGCGTCGTACGATGGAGGCTCCGCCCGCCCGCAGGGAGCCGCCGTGCCGTCTGACGTAGCGCCCACTACGTCGGATCCGGCTGTCCCCGGGGTGCCGGCGCCGGAGCCGCGCGCCGAGCCGAAGGCCGAGGCACCCGCCCCGCCGCGACGGGTCCGTGCCGCCCTCGGCCGCCTCACGCCCGGCACCCGGCCGCAGAGCCCGCCCGAGCTGGAGCCGCTGCTCCGTACGCTGCGCAACACCCACCCCAAGGCCGACCTGCGTCCCGTCCTGCGGGCGTACGAGGTCGCCGTCGAAGGTCACAAGGGCCAGGTCAGGCGCAGCGGCGAGCCGTACGTCACGCACCCCCTCGCCGTCGCGGAGATCCTCGCCGACCTCGGCATGCTGCCCACGCCGATCGTGGCGGCGTTGCTGCACGACCTCGTCGAGGACACCCCGGCGACGCTGGAGAGCGTCCGCGCGGAGTTCGGCGAGGAGGTCGCGACGCTCGTCGACGGCGTGACCAAGCTCGACAAGGTCAAGTACGGCGAGGCGGCGCAGGCCGAGTCGATCCGCAAGATGGTCGTCGCGATGGCGAAGGACGCGCGCGTCCTCGTCATCAAGCTCGCCGACCGGCTGCACAACATGCGCACGCTGCGACATCTCAAGCCCGAGAAGCAGGAGCGGGTGGCGCGGGAGACGCTGGAGATCTTCGCGCCGCTCGCTCACCGCCTGGGCATGAACACCATCAAGTGGGAGCTCGAGGACCTCGCGTTCGCGACGCTCTACCCGAAGCGCTACGACGAGATCGTCCGCCTCGTCGCGGACCGCGCGCCGAGCCGCGACACGTACCTCGCGAACGTCATCGAGGAGGTCAGCAGCAACCTCGCCGACATGAAGGTCAAGGCCGAGGTCACCGGCCGGCCGAAGCACTACTACTCGATCTACCAGAAGATGATCGTGCGCGGCCGCGACTTCACGGACATCTACGACCTCGTCGGCATCCGCGTCCTCGTCGACTCGGTCCGCGACTGCTACGCCGCCCTCGGCGCGATCCACGCGATCTGGAGCCCGATCCCCGGGCGCTTCAAGGACTACATCGCGCGGCCCAAGTTCAACATGTACCAGTCGCTGCACACGACCGTCATCGGGCCCGAGGGCAAGGCCGTCGAGCTGCAGATCAGGACGTTCGCGATGCACAAGATCGCCGACTACGGCATCGCCGCGCACTGGAAGTACAAGGAGGCCAAGGGCGAGTCGGCCCCGGCCGAGAACCTCGACTGGCTCAAGCAGATCCTCGACTGGCAGAAGGAGACGTCCGACCCGGGCGAGTTCCTCGACTCGCTGCGCTTCGACCTCGGCGGCGCGGAGGTCTACGTCTTCACGCCGCGCGGCGACGTCATCTCGCTGCCGTCCGGCGCCACCGCCGTCGACTTCGCGTACGCCGTCCACACCGAGGTCGGGCACCGCTGCATCGGTGCGCGCGTCAACGGCAGGCTCGTGCCCCTGGAGAGCCCGCTCGACAACGGCGACGTCGTCGAGGTGTTCACGTCCAAGGCCGCGACGGCCGCGCCGAGCCAGGACTGGCTGTCGTTCGTCAAGACGCCGCGGGCCCGCAACAAGATCCGCCAGTGGTTCGCGAAGGAGCGCCGCGAGGACGCCATCGAGGCCGGCAAGGAGGCGCTGTCGCGGGCCATGCGCAAGCAGGGGCTGCCGTTGCAGCGGCTGCTCTCCGGCGAGGCGCTGGTCACGCTGTCGAAGGACCTGCGCTACCCCGACATCGGGTCGCTGTACGCCGCCATCGGCGAGAACCACGTCTCCGCGCAGACCATCGTGCACCGCCTCGTGCAGTCGCTCGGCGGGGCCGAGGGGGCGGTCGAGGACATCGCCGAGGCGACCATGCCGACGCGCACCGCGCGGCCGCGGCAGGTCGGCGACCCCGGCGTGGTCGTCAAGGGCGTGTCCGACGTCTGGGTCAAGCTCGCCCGCTGCTGCACGCCGGTGCCCGGCGACCCCATCCTCGGCTTCGTCACCCGCGGCAACGGCGTCTCCGTCCACCGCACCGACTGCGTCAACGTCGAGGGGCTGCGCGCCCAGCCGGGCCGGCTCGTCGAGGTCGAGTGGGCGCCGTCGGCGGGGTCGGTGTTCCTCGTCGCGATCCAGGTCGAGGCGCTCGACCGGACGCGCCTGCTCTCCGACGTCACGAAGGCCCTGTCGGACCACCACGTCAACATCCTGTCGGCGTCGGTCACGACGACCCGCGACCGGGTGGCGGTGTCGCGGTTCACGTTCGAGATGGCCGACCCCAAGCACCTCGGCCACGTGCTCAACGGCGTACGCCAGGTCGAGGGCGTCTACGACGCGTACCGCGTGGTGTCCGCGAAGGGCTAGCGGCCCGCGCGCCTCGCCGGAGGTTACTGGTGAGTAGCGGGGCGAGCCGAGCACGAACTGGTGAACGACGACGTCGCTACTCACCAGTAACCGCAAGAGTCAGGCGGCGGGAGTCTCGGGAAGCAGCAGCACGAGCCGCAACGGCACGCCGCAGGCACCGGCCTCGCTCATCCTGCCGGGGACCGAACGCCCGTCACCGTCGAGCGGCACCTCGAACCGCGCCGGGTCCGGGCCGCCGAGCGACGTGGCGTACCGCTCCCGCGCCGCGACCAGCGCCTCCCAGCCGGCGACCCAGTCCGCGGCGGGCGGGTCGGCGGCGAGGCGCTCTTGGCCGAGGCCGCGCATCCTGTCCACGAGCCGCTCGACGGCGGCGTTCTCGGCGTCGATCGCGGCCCGCCGGCGCGCGGCGGGGGCGGTGAGCGGCGCGCGCGGGATGCGTTCGAGGTCCTCGTGCAAGGTGGCGCAGGCCAGCCCGGCGGTGCTGCGGACGACGGGGTCGTCGAAGGCGCGTTCCGGGCCTGGCGGCGCCGCGCGCTCCTGTCGCGCCCACGAGACGACGACCATGAGGAGCACGATCACGGACACGAGCACGAACGCGCCGATGGCCGCCACGACGACGGCCAGCTGTGACCGCGTCGGCGCGGGGTCGACAGGGGCCCACGGGTCCTGCCCGGGGACGTACGACGGCGGCGGCGGCGCGGGCGCGAACGCGGGCGGCTTCGGACGCGGCGGCGTCGCGCCGTGCCGGTACCGCCCGTTCGCCACGACGCCCACCTCCCCGCGCCCGACGGTAGCCGCGGGAGCGGGGGAGGTCAGCGATATTTACGACTCCTTGACCGTCACGTCTTCCAGGTAGACGGCCTGCTTCGGGTGGCCGCCGCCGGGGCTGGGGTCGAACGCGCCGTCCGTACCCAGCTTGATGATCTTGTCGAGGACCTCGATGCCCTTGGTGATCTTGCCGGCAACCGTGTAGTTGGGCGGCAGCTCGGTGGCGGGCTTGCTGAGCAGGAAGAACTGGCTGCCCGTGCTCGTCGGCTGGCCGGTGTTGGCCATGGCGAGCGTGCCGCGCTCGTACTTGGCGCCCTCGGTGTTCTCCTCGGCGAGCTTGTAGCCGGGGGCGTCGCCCGCGCCCGTGCCGCTCGGGTCGCCGCACTGGATGAACGAGAACGTCGGCTGGTCGCTCATCCGGTGGCAGATCGAGCCGTCGTAGAAGTCCTTGCCGGCGAGGAAGTGGAACGAGTTGACGGTGTTGGGCGCGTTCTTCGCGTCGAGCGCCACGACGATGTCGCCGCACGACGTCTTCAACGTCATCTCGTACGTCTTCGCCTTGTCGATCGTCATCTTCGGCGGCTTGTCGCCGAACGACTGCGGCTTCGCCTCCTTGGGCCGCTTCGCCCCGCAGGCGACAGGGAACTTCTTGAACGCCTCCTCGTCGGCGGAGGCGCTCGGCGTCGGCGTGGCACTCGGGTCGTCCAGCGCCTCGGAGCCCTTGTCGTCGTCGTTGAGCGTCGTGAGCACGAGGAGCAGCACGACGACGGCGGCGGCGACGCCACCGATCGTGAGGCCCAGGATCGTGCGGCGCTTGCGGCGGCGGGCGCGCTCGGCGGCGCGGCGCGCGGCCTGCCGCTCGGCACGGCGGCGGGCGAGCTCCTTCTGGCGCTTGTTGCTCGGCACTGGATGTCTCCCGTGTCATCGGATGGACCGTGCGGGAGTCTACGGGGCGGGCGCGGGTACCGGGCCATCGGGCCAGGTCCGCGCCCCGGTTTTCGTGATCTTGGCGACGTCTGTGCTGCCCGGGCATCATGAACGTCGCCAAGATCACGACGTGCGCCCGGAACTCGTTTTCCGCGCGCCACGGGCCGTCGCTAGGCTCCGGCCATGCTCATCGCCGGGTTTCCCGCGGGGTCGTGGGGCACCAACTGCTACGTCGTCGCGCCCGCGGCCGGCGAGCAGTGCGTCGTCATCGACCCCGGCCAGGACGCCGTACCCGGCATCGAGGAGATCCTCCGCGAGCACAGGCTCAAGCCCGCCGCCGTGCTCCTCACGCACGGCCACATCGACCACGTGTGGAGCGTCGTGCCGGTCTGCGGCACCCACGACGTGCCCGCGTACGTCCACCCGGCCGACCGCTACATGCTCAGCGACCCCGCCGCCGGGATCGGCATGCCGGGGCGCGACCTGTTCGGGATGGCGTTCGCCGAGCCGTCCGCCGTGATCGAGCTGACCGGGCACGACGAGATCGACCTCGCGGGCCTCGGCTTCGTCGTCGACTACGCGCCGGGGCACACGGAGGGGTCGGTGACGTTCCGGCTGGGGGAGACGGCATTGTTCTCGGGCGACCTCGTGTTCGCGGGCTCGATCGGGCGCACGGACCTCCCTGGCGGCTCGTACGACGCCATCCTCGACTCGCTGCGCCGGGTCGTCCTGCCGCTGCCCGACGACCTGCCGATCCTGTCCGGCCACGGTCCCGCCACCACGGTCGGCCGCGAGCGCGCGACCAACCCCTACCTGCGCGAGGCCGTCACGGCCGCGCCGACTTCCCGAGGGCTGTAGCCATGTTCTCCGCACCCAAGGGCGCCAGCGACCTCTTGCCCGAGGAGTCAGGCCGGTGGTCGGCGACGGTCACCGGCCTGCTCGCGCCGAGCGTCCGCGCCGGCTACCGGCTCGTCGACACGCCGATCTTCGAGGAGACCGGCGTGTTCCTGCGCGTCGGCGAGGCGACCGACATCGTCACGAAGGAGATGTACACCTTCGAGGACAAGGGCGGCCGCTCCCTCACGCTGCGCCCCGAGGGCACCGCGGGCGTCGTCCGCGCGGCCATCGAGCACCACGTGGACCGCGGCCCGCTGCCGTGGAAGGTCCGCTACGCGGGCCCGATGTTCCGCTACGAGCGCCCGCAGGCGGGGCGCACCCGGCAGTTCTTCCAGGTCGGCGTCGAGGCGCTCGGCGTCGACGACCCCGCGATCGACGCGGAGGTCGTGACGCTGGGCGTGCGCGCGTTCGAGGAGGTCGGGCTCTCCAACGTCACCCTCCTCCTCAACTCCATGGGCGACGAGGCGTGCCGTCCCACCTACATCGCGACGCTGCAGTCGTACCTGCGCGCCAACGCCGCCACGCTCTGCCGCGAGTGCCAGGGGCGCACCGAGACCAACCCGCTGCGCGCGCTCGACTGCAAGCGCGCCGAGTGCCAGGCGGTGCTCGCGACCGCGCCGGTCATCACCGACCACCTCTGTGTCCCCTGCAAAGATCACTATGCCGAGGTGCGGTCGTACCTCTCCGCCCTCGGCGTCATCTGGACCGAGGCGCCGCGGCTGGTGCGCGGGCTCGACTACTACCGGCGGACGACGTTCGAGTTCCAGCACGACGGTCTCGGCGCGCAGAACGCCGTGGGTGGCGGCGGCCGGTACGACGGCCTGTCCGAGGCGCTCGGCGGCCCCAGCCTGCCCGGCATCGGGTGGGCGCTGGGCCTCGAACGCATCGCGCTCGCGCTCGACGCGGAGGGCGTCGTACCCGGGTCCGACGAGGGCATCGAGGTCTTCGTCATCCCCATCGGGCCTGAGTCACGCACGAACGCCGTCACGATCGTCGACGAGCTGCGCAGCAGCGGCGTCCGCGCCGACATGGTGTTCGGCGACCGCGGCATGAAGGGCGCCATGAAGGCGGCCGACCGTTCCGGCGCGCGTATCTCACTGATCGTGGAGCCGGCCGGCACGGTGCAGCTCAAGCACATGGACACCGGGGAGCAGTACGCCGTCCCCCTGGCCGAGGCGGCCGCCCGCGCCGCCGCCGCGGAGCAGCGAGATCAGGAGGCGCACGACGCCGCCCCGCCCGCTGCCCCAGAGACCGAAGAGGACGACGCATGATCCGCACGCACGAAGCCGGCACGCTCCGCCCCGAGCACGCCGGCACCGAGGTCACGCTGGCCGGCTGGGTCGCGCGCAGGCGCGACCACGGCGGGGTGGTGTTCATCGACCTGCGCGACGCGAGCGGCGTGGTGCAGGTGGTGTTCCGCGAGGGCGCGCCCGCCGAGGCCGCGCACGTGCTCCGCAACGAGTTCTGCGTGCTCGTCCGCGGCGAGGTCGGCACCCGGCCGGCCGGCAACGAGAACCCCGACCTCCCCACGGGCGCCATCGAGGTCACCGCATCGTCGGTCGAGGTGCTGTCGGCGGCCGCGCCGCTGCCGTTCCAGGTGGAGGGGCAGCAGGGCGAGGTCGACGAGCAGACCCGCCTCCGTTACCGCTACCTCGACATGCGCCGCGCCGACGCCGCGCGCGCCATGCGGATCCGCGCGCACCTGACCCGTGTCATCCGCACGGTCATGGACGAGCACGGCTTCCTCGACATCGAGACGCCGACGCTGACCCGCTCCACCCCCGAGGGCGCGCGCGACTTCCTCGTGCCCTGCCGGCTGCAGCCGGGCACGTGGTACGCCCTCCCGCAGTCGCCGCAGCTGTTCAAGCAGCTGCTCATGGTCGCGGGCTTCGAGCGGTACTACCAGATCGCCCGCTGCTACCGCGACGAGGACCTGCGCGCCGACCGCCAGCCGGAGTTCACGCAGCTCGACGTGGAGCTGTCGTTCCTCGACGAGGAGGACGTGTACGGCCTCATCGAGGAGCTGGTCCCGCGCGTCTGGCGCGAGGTGCTCGACGTCGAGATCCCCGTGCCGTTCCCGCGGATGCCGTTCTGGGAGGCGATGCGCAGGTACGGCTCCGACAAGCCCGACCTCCGCTTCGAGCTCGAGCTCGTCGACCTCGGCCCGCTGTTCGCGTCGACCGAGGTGGGTGTTTTCAAGTCGTCGCTCGACGCCGGCGGCCACGTCGGCGCGGTGCTGGTGCCCGGGGGCGCCAGCCTCACGCGCAAGCAGCTCGACGGCTGGGTCGACTGGGCCAAGGGCCGCGGCGGCAAGGGCCTCGCGTGGGTGGCCGTCGAGGCAGACGGCACGCTGCGTTCGCCGCTCGCGAAGTTCTTCTCGGACAGCGAGTCCGCGGGCTTCGCGGCGGCCTGCGGCGCGAGCGCCGGGGACCTCGTGTTCGTCGTCGCGGACACCAACCGCACCAAGGCGCTGGAGATGCTCGGCGCGCTGCGCGTGGCCGTCGCGAAGGACCGCGGGCTGGTGCGCGAGGACGAGTGGCGGTTCCTCTGGATCGTCGACGCGCCGATGTTCGAGCCGACCGACGACGGCGGCTGGACGGCGGTGCACCACCCGTTCACGGCTCCGGCGGTCGAGTGGGAGGAGACGTTCGACTCGCGTCCTGGGGAGGCGCTGGCGAGGGCGTACGACCTCGTCCTCAACGGCGTCGAGCTCGGCGGCGGGTCGATCCGTATCCACCGCAGCGAGATGCAGCGCCGCGTGTTCGACACCATCGGGCTGACCGAGGGGGAGGCGAAGGACAAGTTCGGCTTCCTGCTCGAGGCGTTCGAGTACGGCCCGCCGCCGCACGGCGGCATCGCGTTCGGCATCGACCGGCTCGCCGCGATGCTCGCGGGGGAGGAGTCGATCCGCGAGGTGATGGCGTTCCCCAAGACGTCGTCGGGCGGCGACCCGCTCACCGGTGCCCCGACGCCCATCACGAAGGAGCAGCGCAAGGAGGCGGGGGTCGACGCGCCGCCGCCCGGCGCGGCATGATCCGGGGCAATCCGTACGTCTCTACGTAAAGGACACCCCTCATGCGTCTCCAGCTCACCGCCGCGTTCGGCGCGGTCGCCCTCGCGGCCGGCCTCGCCATCAGCATGGCCGCCCCCTCCGCCGGTGCCGCCGTCTGCCCGCCCGGCACCATCGAGAAGCGGATCAAGAACCCCGTCACGGGCGGCACGCACACGATCTGCGTCCCCGGCCAGCAGTGCGACCCGGGTCCGTGCGACCCGACCGCCGTGCCGAACCCGGAGTAGCCGAATGAGGATCGCGCTGGCCCTCGTCGCCGCGGCGGCCACCGCCGCTGCCGCCGTCGTCCTCTCGGCGCCGTCCGCGTCGGCGATCCCGTGCCCCAAGGGCACCGAGTACCGCGTGGTGGCGCTCGGCGTGGGCACCTGCGTGCCGACGACGGCCTGCGACCCCGGCTGCACGCCGCCGCCGGTCGACTAGGAACGCACGAGAGCCCGGCCCCTTCGCGGGACCGGGCTCTCGTCGTGCCTGGGCTTCAGAGGCGGATCGAGCCGAGGCGTACGGTCTGGCCGCGGCGGGCGAGGATCCGGAACGTCTTCGTCCGGCCGCCGTACGACACCGACAGCGTGTACGTCTCGCTGCCCGCGCCTGCGAGCCACGGGCGGACCGACGGGTTGACGTGCCAGGCGAACGCGCCGTTGCCGCCCGCGAGCGTCGTCGCCTTGAGCGAGTCGGTGCTCTTGTCGGTGCCCGACGGGTTGCCCGGCCAGAGCGGGTTGACGATCTTCTTCGTGAGCGTGAGCTTGGCGCGGACCGGCTTGCCGCGGTGCGTCACCGTGCCGGTGACGACCGAGTGCAGGCGCGGGTTGGCGGCGGCGTTGGCGGCGATGTCGAACGCCTTGAGCACGTCCTCGTAGATCACGCCGACGCCGGTGCCGTACGCCGGGTGGAACGACGACCCGTGCTCGAACGTGTAGGTCAGCGTCCCCAGCGCGCCGTAGCCCCAGTCACGGCTGCCGCCGGAGGTGAGGTAGAGGTCGATGGCGCTGATGTTCTGGTAGCCGCCCATGACGTCGGCCATCTTCGCGCCGAGGCCCATGAAGGTCCGCTCCTCGGCGGACGGCGTCTTGTTCTTCGTCCACCCCCACGGGTGCATGACGAGGCGGCCGCTCGTGTGGTTGGTGACGAGCGCCGTGACCGGCCGGCCGAGCAGCAGCTGGCGGATGTTGCGGCTCTCCGGCTCGGAGAACGGCGCCGCCCCGCGGTGCGTCTCGTCGACCGGCACCTCGGACGAGCCGCCCTGGTCGTCGCCCCACATGTAGCCGTAGTTGCGGTTGGGGTCGACGCCGTACGCGTCGGGGTTGAGCCGCTTCCCGTCCGGCATCGTGGACACGGTGAGGCCGGTGAGGGAGCGCTTGTTCTTGCGCCAGTACGCCGCCTGGCCGACGGCGCTGTTGCCGTCGACGGGCGCCTCGCGCGAGTAGTCGAAGCCGTCGACGTTGACGACGGGCACGACGAAGACGCGGAGCTTCTTCAGCAGCTTCGTGATCGCGGCCTTCTTGCCGTAACCCTCGGCGAGCTGGTGCGCGTAGATCATCGGGAACTCGCCCGACGGCCACTCGCGGGCGTGGTGCACGCCGTCGACGAGGAACGCGGGACGGCCGTCGGTCGCCTTGACGTCGTGCGCGATCTCGACGCCGTAGACGGTGCGGCCCTCGAGGGTCTTGTTCGGCATCGTTACGAGGCGGACGTGGCGGGGGTACCGCTTCGCGAGGTCCTTCAGCTCCTTCTCGAAGTCGGGGAGCCTGCGGTAGTCGCTGCGGTCCGGGCCGGGCATCGCGATCGGCGCGCCGGGGCCGGTCATCTCGTCGTGGGCGGTACGCAGGTCCGGCGTGACGACGGTCCACGTCAGGCCGAGCTTCGCCAGGCGCGCGGCGTCGCCCGGCCAGAGGACCAGCTCGACGAAGCCGGGGCGGTGCTCGTGCGTCTCGTCGAAGTTGTTCGCGACGTACGCCGCCATCCGCGCGTCCGGCACCTTGACCAGCACGAGCGGGAGCGCGGGGCCGGCGGTGGCGGGGGTGACGTTAGCGGGTACGGCCGTGGGCGCGGCCACGACGGCGGCGAGCGCGCAGGCGGCGAGCGCGAGCAAGGTCCTCTGCATGGACTGTGCTTCTGCGGCGGGTGCTTCCGGTCCTGCCCGCGTCAGGTGCGCAACCGGGAGCCATTTCCATCCTGACGGCGTGGTCGGCCCCGGCCTCAGTCGTTCTTTGAAGATCACTACGCGTGAGACCGGCTGCTGGGCTGCAGGGTCGGGCCGGCGCGGGTGCGCGGGCGCCGCTCGTCCGAGGTCGACCGGCGTTCTTGTGGCGGTCCAGCGCCGAAGGGGCTCGTGCCCAGCACGATCCAGGCCCGGCGCGAGCCAGATGGAAAGGGCTCCAGGTTGCGGGCCGTGCGGCGGACAAGCGCAAAACGCACCCCGAACGCCGCTCAGGCGGGCCGGACCACGGCCATCCGGTGCTCGTCGGCGTAGCCGAGGCGCGTGTAGAGGCGGTCGGCGACGGCGTTGCCGGCCATCAGCCAGAGCCCGCAGTGGCCGTGCTCCAGGGTTAGCTCCCTCGTCGCCCAGGCGGTGACCGCCACGCCGGCGCCGGTGCCGCGCGCCTCGGGGAGCGTCGTGATCGACGCGAGGAAGCCGAGCCCCTCCACCTGGCTGGCGTCGGCGGCGACCGCCACGAGCGTGCCGTCCCTGCGCAGGGCGGCCCAGCGGCGTACGTCGGGGTGTCCCACCGGCATCGACGCGTCGGGGAAGCCCGCCGTGAGGACGTGGCGTACCTCGTCGTCGCGCGCGTCCAGCCACGTGGCGTTCTCGGGGGCCGGCGGCGGGGTGGCGGTCCAGCGGAACGCCCAGCCCTCCTCGCGCTCGTACCCCTCGACCCGGTCCGCGGCCTTCTCGGGGAGCGAGAACCGCCGCGGCCCGATCTCGGCGCGGTAGTGCTCGACGAGCGCGGCCGCGTCGTCGGGGTGGCCGAGGACCACCACGTCGCCGTCGCCCCAGTGGTGGTGCAGCAGCACGGCGCCGCCGAGGGCGTACGCCGGCAGGTCGTCGGCCCAGCGGTGCGCGATCTGGCGGAGCAGCCAGTCGCCGGGGAGGGCGTCGTACAGCGCCTCGCGGCTGGTGATGAGACGTGGCGCCTTCACGTCCCGCACGCTAGCTTCGCCTGCCGACCGTGGCATGTGTGTACACAACCGCGTACGCTACGTCCATGAGCAAGACCGTGCCCGTCCGCGAGTTCCGCCAGGACCTCGCGCACCTGCTCGACGAGGTCGCGGACAGGCGTGAGCACGTCGTCGTCACCAGGCACGGCCGTCCGGCGGCCGTCCTCATCCCCGTGGACGAGTACGACTCCCTCGAGGAGACCGCCGAGATCCTCTTCGACCCGGACGACGTCAGGGCAGTCGCGCAGGGCCTGGCCGAGCTCGACCGCGACGAGGTCGTCTCCCTCGCGGACCTCCGCGCGCGGCTCGCCGAGCGCCGCCAGGGCCGCGAGTAGCCGTTGCCCAGGGTCGTCCTCGCCCGCCGGGCGGCCGAGGAGGTCCTCGCGTGCCCGCGGCCGCTCGCCGACGCCGTCGAGGGCGCCCTCGGCCTGCTCGAACGCGACCCCGACGCCGGTCACCCGCTCCGCGGCCGGCTGCGCGGCCTGCGTTCGCTGCGAGTGGGCTCGTACCGCGTGATCTACGTCGTAGACGGCGGAGTGGTGCGAGTCGCCACCACCCGTCATCGCGGTGCTCGCGGGTAGGGTCGGACGCGTGGAGCGGTCGCTGTTCGACGGCGCGCGTGAGGAGGCGGAGGCGCGGGTCGCGCCGCTCGCCGTCCGGCTGCGCCCCCGGACGCTCGACGAGGTCGTCGGCCAGGCCCACCTCCTCGGCCCCGGCACCCCGCTGCGCCGGCTGGTCGAGGGCGACTCGCCCGTCTCCGTGCTCCTCTGGGGCCCGCCGGGCACGGGCAAGACCACGCTCGCGTACGTCGTCGCGGCCGGCACGCAACGGCGCTTCCGCGAGCTCTCCGCCGTCACGGCCGGCGTCAAGGACGTCCGCGCCGTCATCGAGGAGGCCCGCCAGACCCTCGGGGCCAACGGCGCGCAGACCGTGCTCTTCATCGACGAGGTGCACCGCTTCTCCAAGACCCAGCAGGACGCGCTGCTGCCGGCCGTCGAGAACCGCTGGGTGACGCTCATCGCCGCCACGACCGAGAACCCGTTCTTCTCGGTCATCTCGCCGCTCATGTCCCGCAGCCTGCTGCTGCGGCTGGAGCCGCTGACCGACGACGACGTCCGTACGCTCGTCCGCCGCGCCCTCGCCGACGAGCGCGGCCTGGACGGCGCGTACACCCTCGACGACGACGCCGAGGACCACCTCGTCCGCATCGCCGGCGGCGACGCGCGACGCGCCATCACCGCACTCGAAGCGGCGGCCGGCGCCGACCCCCACATCACCCTCGAACGACTCGAAGAGGCCGTCGACCGCGCCGCGGTCCGCTACGACCGCGACGGTGACGAGCACTACGACGTCGCGAGCGCGTTCATCAAGAGCCTCCGCGGCTCCGACGTGGACGCGGCGCTGCACTACCTGGCCCGCATGATCGAGGCGGGGGAGGACCCGCGCTTCGTGGCACGAAGGCTGATGATCTTCGCCAGCGAGGACGTCGGCCTCGCCGACCCCACCTCCCTGCAAGCAGCCGTCGCCGCCGCGCAGGCGCTGGAGATGGTCGGCCTGCCCGAGGCGCGGCTCAACCTCGCCCAGGCCACGATCCACCTCGCGCTGGCTCCGAAGTCCAACGCCGTCATCACCGCGATCGGCAAGGCGCAGGACGACGTACGCCGCGGCGACATCGGCCGCGTGCCCCCTCACCTGCGCGACAGCCACTACGCGGGCGCTAAGAAGATCGCGCACGGCAAGGGGTACCGATATCCTCACGACTTCCCGGCCGGGGTCGTGGCCCAGCAGTACGCACCGGACGTCGTCCACGGCCGGGAGTACTACGCACCGAGCGACCACGGCGCCGAACGCGACGCCAGGGAACGCCTGACCCGCATCCGCGCCGCGTTGCGGGCCGACCCCGAGGAGCAGACCAACAGATGACCCACCCCCACGACGACACTCGCTGCGCTCGCGTCGCCGCGGGGACCCCGTCATGATCGGTCCTGGCGGATATGCCGTCCTCGCTCTCGCCTTCGGGTGGGTCGTGCTGGTGGGCTTCCTGGCCTACGTCCTCGTCAAGCTCGGCGGCGTCCTCCAGTCGAGCGCGGAGCTCGTCGACGGCATCACGGAGAAGACCGTGCCGCTGCTCGGCGAGGTCACGACGAGCGTCGTCCACGTGAACATGGAGCTCGAACGCGTCGACGCCATCACCGAGAACGTCCAGAACATGACGTCCAACGTCGCCGGCCTCACGACGCTGTTCGCGGCGACGCTCGGCAGCCCGATCGTCAAGGTGGCGGCGTTCTCGTACGGCGTCCGCCGGGCCGCGGGCCGCAAGGCCAAGAGCGACTTCGAAGACCGCGTGAAGTCGGAGATGAAGGCCGACAAGGCCGCCAGGAAGTCACAGCGGAAGGGACGGACGTAGTCATGCGGCGCGTGTTCTGGACCGGCATCGGCATCGGCCTGGGTGCCACCGCCGGCATCGTCGTCGCCAAGCGGCTGCGCAAGACCCGCGAGGCGCTGACTCCGAGCGGCATCGCGGGCGCGCTGGCCGGCGCCGTCTCCGGCCTCACCGAGGCGATCCGCGACTTCGGCGCCGAGGTCCGCGCGGGCATGGCTGAGCGCGAGGCCGAGCTCAACGACGCCCTCGGCTTCTCCGGCGACCCCTATCCGGACGAGGTCACACGATGAGCACACCCCACGACACCACTCGCTGCGCTCGTGCTGCCGCGGGGGCCCCGGAATGAAGTCGGCGGAGATCAAGCGGCGGTTCCTCGACTACTTCGGCAACCGCGACCACACCGTCGTCCCGAGCGCGAGCCTCATCGCGGACGACCCGACGCTGCTGCTCGTCAACGCCGGCATGGTGCCGTTCAAGCCGTACTTCCTCGGCGAGCAGCCTGCCCCGTGGCCGCGCGCCGCGAGCATCCAGAAGTGCGTCCGCACCCTCGACATCGACGAGGTCGGCAAGACCACGCGGCACAACAGCTTCTTCCAGATGGCCGGCAACTTCTCGTTCGGCGACTACTTCAAGGACCGCGCGATCCCGCTCGCCTGGGAGCTGCTGACCAAGCCGACGCACGAGGGCGGCTTCGGCTTCGACGAGTCGCGGCTGTGGGCCACCGTCTACCTCGACGACGACGAGTCGTACGGCATCTGGCGCTCGGTCGGCGTCCCCGAGGACCGCATCCAGCGCCGCGGCATGGACGACAACTTCTGGTCGATGGGCGTGCCCGGTCCCTGCGGCCCCTGCTCGGAGATCTACTTCGACCGCGGCCCGGCGTACGGCATCGACGGCGGCCCGATCAAGGACGAGGAGCGCTTCCTCGAGGTCTGGAACAACGTCTTCATGCAGTACGAGCGCGGCCCCCAGACCGGTCCGGGCAAGAGCGACTACGACATCCTCGGCGACCTGCCCAGCAAGAACATCGACACCGGCATGGGCTTCGAGCGCATGGCGACGATCCTGCAGGGCGTCGAGAACCTCTACGAGATCGACACCACCCGCCTCATCCTCGACAAGGCGGCGGAGCTGACCGGCACGCGGTACGGCGCCGGCAACGACTCCGACGTGCGCCTGCGCGTCGTCGCCGACCACGCCCGCACCGCCGTCATGCTCATCGGCGACGGCGTGACCCCCGGCAACGAAGGCCGCGGCTACGTCCTCCGCCGGATCATGCGGCGTACGACGCGTGCCATGCGCCTGCTCGGCGCGCACGAGCCGACGATGCGCGAGCTGGTGCAGGCCGGCATCGACGCGATGGGCCCGCAGTACCCCGAGCTGGTCACCGACGCCGGGCGCATCCACACGGTGGCGGCGGCCGAGGAGGCGTCGTTCCTGGAGACGCTGACGAAGGGCGTCACGCTGTTCGAGGCCGCGGTGCCCGAGGCCAAGGCCAAGGGCGTGCTGTCGGGCGAGCGGGCGTTCGCGCTGCACGACACGTACGGCTTCCCCATCGACCTCACGCTCGAGATGGCCGCCGAGCAGGGGCTGAAGGTCGACGAGGCGGAGTTCCGCCTGCTCATGGACGAGCAGCGCCGCCGCGCCAAGCAGGCGCACAAGGCGCGCGCGCTCGGGCACACCGACGTGGCTGCGTACCGCGCGCTGCTCGACCGGGTCGGCGCGACGACGTTCACCGGGTACGCCGAGGTCGACTCGGAGGCCACGGTCCGCGGGCTGCTCGCCGAGTCGGGCCAGGTCGACGTGGCGCAGGAGGGCGACGAGGTCGAGCTGGTGCTCGATCGGACGCCGTTCTACGCCGAGGCCGGCGGCCAGCTCGCCGACACCGGCTGGCTGGAGGTGCCGTACGCCGAGGTCGAGGTTCTCGACACGCAGCGCCCGCTGCCCGACCTCGTCGTGCACCGGATCCGCGTCAAGGCCGGCGAGGTCCGCGCCGGCGCGCAGGTCGGCGCGCACGTCGACGTCGAACGCCGCCGCGCCATCTCCCGCGCCCACACCGCGACCCACCTGGTGCACAAGGCGTTCCGTGCCGCTCTCGGTGACTCGGCCACCCAGGCAGGCTCGCTCAACGCCCCAGGCCGCCTGCGCTTCGACTTCGCCTCGCCGTCGGCCGTGCCGCCGTCGGTGCTCGCCGACGTCGAGGACACCATCAACGCCGTCCTCATCGACGACCTCGAGGTCCGCGCGTTCGTCACGACGCAGGACGAGGCGCGGCGGATCGGCGCGATGGCGCTGTTCGGCGAGAAGTACGGCGAGGCCGTCCGCGTCGTCGAGGTCGGCGACTACGCCCGCGAGCTCTGCGGCGGCACCCACGCCGCGCGTTCCGGGCAGCTCGGCCTCGTCAAGCTGCTCGGCGAGGCCTCCATCGGCGCCGGCGTACGCCGCGTCGAGGGACTGGTCGGGCTCGACGCGTTCCGGTTCCTGGCCAAGGAGCACGTGCTGGTCTCGCAGCTCGCGGAGCAGTTCAAGGCGCAGCCCGAGGAGATCCCCGACCGGATCGCGGCGCTGACGGCTCGGCTGCGCGACGCCGAGAAGGAGCTCGAACGCCTCAAGGCCGGCGCCGTCCTCGCCGCGTCCGGCGGGCTCGCCGACCAGGCCACCGACGTCGACGGCGTCGCGGTCGTCGCCACCGAGGCGCCCCAGGGCACCAGCGTCGACGACGCGCGCAAGCTCGCTCTCGACATCCGCGGCCGCATCGAGCCGAAGCGCCCCGCCGTCGTCGTCGTCGCCGTGCGCGGCGACGGCAAGGCCAACGTCGTCGTCACCGTCGGCCAGACCGCGCAGCAGCGCGGGCTCAAGGCCGGCGCGCTCGTCCGCGAGCTGGCCCCCGTGCTCGGCGGCGGTGGCGGCGGCAAGGACGAGCTGGCCATCGCCGGCGGCTCCAGGGCCGAGGGCGTCCCCGACGCGCTCGCGATGGTCACCCGCCTGGTCTCCGCGGCGCTGTGAGGCGAGGGGTGCGCATCGGGGTCGACGTGGGCACCGTCCGCGTCGGCGTCGCCGCGAGCGACCCCGACGGCATCCTCGCCACACCCGTTGCCACGCTGGACCGCGCATCGGCGCTCGACGACCTCGTCGCGCTCGTGACCGAGCGCGCGGCCGTCGAGGTGGTCGTCGGCCACCCGCGCCACCTCTCCGGCGCGAGCGGCGTCTCCGCGCGCGACGCGGAGGCGTTCGCGGAGTCACTGCGGGAGCGGGTCGAGGTGCCCGTACGCCTCGTCGACGAGCGCCTCACCACCGTCACCGCCACCCGCACGCTCGCCGAGCGCGGCGTCCGCGGGAAGGCGCAGCGCGCCGTCGTGGATCAGGCCGCCGCCGTCGCCATCCTCCAGTCGGCCCTGGACGGGTCATGAGCGACTTCCTCGCCGAGGACACAGGCCCGGCGCCGCGCAAGAAGCGCGGCGCCACCGGCGTGATCGTGGCGCTGGTCGTGCTGCTCGTCATCGGCGGGGGAGCGGTGCTCGGCGGGAAGGCGCTGCTGTCGCGCTTCGGCGGCCCGGCGCCCGACTACGACGGTCCCGGCACCGGCGAGGCGAAGGTCCAGGTCGTCAAGGGCGCCAGCGCGTCGGCGATCGGCGAGGCGCTCGAACGCGCCGGCGTCGTCAAGAGCGCCGCGGCGTTCCGCGACGTCGCCCGCGACGACGAGCGCGCGCTGAAGATCCAGCCTGGCTGGTACCGCCTGCGCCTGCAGATGAAGGCCGCGCTCGCGCTCGACCTGCTCCTCGACCCCAAGGCGCGGCTGCGCTCGCGCGTGACGATCCCCGAGGGCACGACCGTCGCACGCACGCTGGAGCTCATCGCGAAGAACGTCTCCGAGGTCCCGCTGGCATCCCTCAAGGAGGCCGCCAAGAACACCGCCGCGCTCGGCCTCCCGCCGTACGCCAAGGGCCGGCTCGAAGGCTTCCTCTTCCCGGCGACGTACGACTTCGAGCCAGGCACGTCCGCCGTCGAGATCCTCAGCACGCTCGTCGCGGAGTTCGAGGTGCGCGCCGAACGCCTGCAGATCGAGGAGCGCGCGAAGGCGCTGAAGATCACGCCGTACCAGGCGCTCATCATCGCCTCGCTCGTCGAGGGCGAGACCGGCGACGCGAGCGACCGCGGCAAGGTCGCGCAGGTCGTCTACAACCGGCTCGAGCTGCCCATGCGGCTGCAGTTCGACTCGACGGTGAAGTACGCGTACGGCCTCCAGGGCGTCGTCAAGACGCGGCTGCTGTACCGCGACCTCGAGATCGACTCGGCGTACAACACGTACCGCCACGACGGCCTCCCGCCGGCACCGATCAACTCGCCGGGCGAGGCGGCGTTCGACGCGGCGCTGAACCCCACCCCGGGGGACTGGCTCTACTTCGTGGTCATCGACAAGAACGGCAAGTCGGCGTTCGCGGAGACCGCGGAGGAGTTCGCGGTCCTCAAGGAGCGGTACCGAAGGGAAGTGCTCGGACAGTGAAGGCCGCGATCGTCGGGTCGCCCGTGCAGCACTCGTTGTCACCCGTGATCTGGCGGGCGGCGTACGAGTCGCTGGGGCTGAAGGACTGGACGTACGACGTCGTCGAGACCGACGAGCCTGGCCTGGCGCGGCACCTGCGGGTGCGCGACTACGCGGGGCTGTCCGTGACGATGCCGCTCAAGCACGCCGCCGCGCGGCTCGTCGACCGGCGGGTGGGACGTACCGGCGGGTCGGTCAACACGATCGTCTTCACCGACGACGGGACCGAGGGCCACAACACCGACGTCGACGGCGTCTCCGCCGCGCTGACGCAGGTCGCGCCGTCCGGCGTGGGGCGGGTGGCGATCCTCGGCGCGGGTGGCACCGCGGCCGCGGCGGTCCTGGCGGCGAGCGCGCTTCGCGCCACGGCCATCACCCTCGTCGCCCGCAACGCCGGGCCCGCCAACGACCTCCGCGAGAAGACCGGCGGCGTCGCGCACTTCGCGCCGTGGACGCACGTACGCGAGGAGGTCGACAAGGCCGACGTCGTCGTCAACACCACACCCAAGCACGCCGCCGACGAGCTCGCGAAGGGCTGGCGCGGCAAGCCGCTGGTCGACGTCCTGTACGACCCGTGGCCGACGGCGCTCGCCGCCGCCGCCCAGGCGGGCGGGCACCCCGTCGCGGGCGGGCTCGTGGTGCTCGTGCACCAGGCCGTACGCCAGATCGAGCTCGTCACGGGCAAGCGCCCCGACCCGGCTGTCCTCATGGCCGCCGCCGAGGCCGCCGCCCGCTGATCCAGGCCGCGGTCACCCAACCTGGGATGGCTGGCCGTCCCGCGCGTGCGTTGCGGCATCCCACGTTGGCGCCGCCCCCCGCTAAAGGATCACCTGTGTCCCTCGCGCGTGCTCGCGACCGTCGCTGAGAGGACACAGGTGATCATCCAGCGCGAGGGTTCGGGGTGCGATTTGCGTCTTCTCGCCGCACGGGGCGCAACCGGGTTGCGTTTCGTACCCGCCGCGACGCTCCGGTAAGGCCACTAGCCCGAACGGGTCATTCAAGGGTTCTCCGGCCACGGCCGATGCTCCGTACTGACGCGAGAGCCGAGTTCCCGAGGAGTCTCCCCATGGCCGAGGTGCGCAGCGAGTCCCGAGCGGTACGACTGGACCGGGCCATCCGGGATCTGCTCACGCAGACCGCGGAGATCGAGGCCGCGGCGGTCGTGTCGTTCGACGGCCTCCCCATGGCCTCGGCGCTGCCCGCCGGCATGGACGAGGACCGCGTGGCCGCGATGAGCGCCGCGCTGCTCTCCCTGGGTGAGCGCGCGACCGTCGGCCTCGGCCGCGGCGAGCTCAACCAGGTCTTCATCGAGGGCGAGGACGGCACCGTCTTCCTCGTCTCCGCCGACAACGAGGCCGTGCTCGTCGCCGTCGCCGCCAAGGGCGCCAAGACCGGCATGATGCTGTACGAGGTGAAGCGCACCGCCGCCACCGTCGCCGACGTCCTCCGCGGCGACGACCCGAGCTCCGACGAGGCGGCCTTCGAGGCGCTGGCCGCGATGAGCAGCGAGCCCACCCCGGCGTACGCCCCCCTGCCGGCCGCCGTGCCCGAGGCCAACGGCTCGGCCTGGGCCTAGGCGGAGAAGGCGACGGAGAACCGTTCCATGACTCTCGAAGGCTCGCTCGACGCGTTCAGCCTCCCTGACATCTTCCAGTTGCTGTCGTTCACGAAGAAGACGGGCGCGCTGCACATCACCGGCCCCGCGACGAAGGGCATCGTCCACTTCGCCACGGGCTCGGTGACCGGCGCCGCCTCCGACGTGAGCCGCCAGTCGCTGGGCCGCCGCCTCGTCGGCGCCGGGCTGCTGGACGACGCGCAGCTCTCGGCCGCCCTGGAGGCGGTCCGCAACGACCCCACGCTCGGCCTCGGCAAGGCCGCCCACGACGCGGGCGCGGTCGACGACGGCGTGCTCCACGAGCTGGTCGTCGAGCAGGCCACCGACGCGGTGTTCGACCTGCTGCGCTGGACGCGGGGCGACTTCGCGTTCATGGCCGACGAGGCCAACCCCGACGACCTCGGCGTCTCCCTGAACGTCGAGGAGGTCATCACCGAGGGCCGCCGCCGGATGGAGGAGTGGGAGGGCCTCACCAAGGCCGTCCCCGCCCCCGACGCGGTCGTCAGCGTGGTGCTCACCCCCGGCGAGGACACGTCCGTCACGACCGACGAGTGGGCGCTGCTCGCGCTCGCCGACGGGCACCGTACGGTCGCCGACCTCGTCCGCCTCACGGGCCGCGGTGAGTTCGCCACCGTGAAGACGCTCGCCGCGCTGGTGGACCGCAAGCTGGTCACGATCCGCCGCGGCGACAACGACGCCAACGACTCCGTCGCCGCGCTCGTACGCCGGCAGGCCGAGCTGTCGGCGCTGGAGGGCCGCCCCGAGCCCGCCGCTCAGCCGCGCAGGTCCGAGCCCGCCCGCGAGACCGCCAGGAAGCCGGAGAACGTCCCCGACGTCGTGCCGCAGCGCCCCGAGCCGATCGTGTCGCGACGCCCCGACTACCCGGAGGAGCGCGTCTCCGTCCCCGGCACGCGCCGGCCACCGGCCGACACGACCGAGACCGACGGCTCCGCGGCCATCGCCACCGAGACCGTCGCCGCGCTGATCGAGCGCGACCCCAGCGTCAACAAGAGCCTGCTGCTGCGTCTCATCGCCGGTGTGAGGGGGTTGTAATGGCGCCTCGCAAGAAGCTCAACGCCGGCAAGAAGATCGTGGTCACCGGGCCGTTCTCGGCCGGCAAGACCACGCTCATCCGGACGATCAGCGAGATCACCGTGCTGTCGACCGAGAAGGACATCACCGACGACACGCGGTCGCGCAAGACCGAGACGACCGTCGCGATGGACTTCGGCCGCATCACGATCGACCGCGAGCTCGTGCTCTACCTGTTCGGCACGCCCGGGCAGGAGCGCTTCGACTTCATGTGGGAGATCCTCGGCGAGGGGATGCTCGGCTACGTCCTCCTGCTCGACTCCAGCAGGCCGGAGTCGGCGGAGGAGGGCCGGACGATCCTCGAGGCGTTCCGCCGGATGGCGCGGGTGCCGTACGTCGTCGCCCTCAACCGCTCCGACGGCATCGACCCGGCCGAGGAGGCGCGAGTTCGCGAGACGCTCGACCTCGACCCCGACGTCCCCGTCGTGCCGTGCGACGCCACCGACCGCGAGAGCGTCAAGGCCGTCCTGCTCGCCCTCCTGTACGCGGTCCTCGACTCCCTCGAAGCCGAACCGGCCAGGGCGTAGCGCCGTGCGCTGGCCCTGGCGGCGGCGCGAGAAGTGCGGCCGCGTCGTCTTCATCGGTACGTCGCCGTTCGACGTCGCGCGCGCGATCGCGGCCGTACCCACGCCGTCGCCCGTCGTCTCGGCGTTCGTGCCGGACGAGCCCGCGGAGCCGGAGGAGGAGCACGCCGGCGTCCAGCTCGGCTTCGCCGACGGCACCGTGATGACGCTCAGTGACGACGACCCGAGGGCAGTCGCGCTGAAGGCCGCCGCGGCTCGGCTAACCGGAATAGCCTGATTCAGCAAACGGCCCAACGCGCCGATACGTCCTGCGGAGCCTGAGGAGGTGGCGTGAAGCAGCTCGGAGACATCCTGCTCGAAGGCGGGCTGGTCACGTCCGACCAGCTCCAGCAGGCCGTGGCGGAGCAGCAGCGCGTCGGCAAGTCCCTCGGCCGCGTGCTCGTCGAGCTCGGCATGGTCACCGAGAGCCAGCTCGTCGCGTCGCTCGCGCAGCAGATCGGCCTCCAGTTCGTCGACCTCACCGACCACCCGATCGACCCGTCCGCGTGCGCGCTCGTGCCCGACGCGGTGTCGCGCAGGCATACGGCGCTGCCGATCGGGTTCGAGGAGGGGCGCCTCGTCGTCGCGATGGCCGACCCCGCGAACGTGTTCGCGATGGACGACTTCCGCTCGATCACGGGCATGGAGGTCAAGCCTGTCGTCGCCACCAAGGCGGACGTCGTGGCGGCCATCAACCGCCTGAACCGCATGGACAGCGACATCGAGGACCTCACCGCGACGCTCGACGTCACGGACGAGGGCGACGACCTGTCCAAGGTCAAGGAGATCGTCGACGACGCGCCGATCGTCAAGTTCGTGAACCTGCTCATCACGCAGGCGATCCAGGACCGCGCCTCGGACATCCACATCGAGCCGTGCGAGCGGGACCTGCGCGTCCGCTTCCGCATCGACGGCGTGCTGCACGAGATCATGCGCTCGCCGAAGACGATCCAGTCGGGCGTGATCTCCCGACTCAAGATCATGAGCGACATCAACATCGCCGAACGCCGCATCCCGCAGGACGGGCGCATGTCCGTCACCGCCAACGGCAAGAAGATCGACCTGCGCGTCGCGACCCTCCCCACCGTGTGGGGCGAGAAGGTCGTCATGCGAATCCTGGACAACTCCACCGCGATGCTGAAGCTCGCGGACCTCGGCTTCATGCCGGACAACTTCACGCGCTACGAGGAGTCGTTCACCAAGCCGTACGGCATGATCCTCGTCACCGGCCCCACGGGCTCCGGCAAGTCGACGACGCTGTACGCCACGCTGAACATCGTCAACACGCCCGACCGCAACACCATCACGGTCGAGGACCCCGTCGAGTACCGCCTCCCCGGCATCAACCAGGTGCAGGTCAACGCGAAGGCCGGCCTGACGTTCGCCGCGGCGCTGCGGTCGATCCTGCGTTCCGACCCCGACATCGTGCTCATCGGTGAGATCCGCGACCACGAGACGGCGCAGATCGCCATCGAGGCCGCGCTCACCGGTCACCTCGTGCTGACGACGCTGCACACGAACGACGCGCCGTCGGCCATCACGCGCCTCATCGAGATGGGCATCGAGCCGTTCCTCGTCGGCTCCGCCCTCGACTGCGTTCTCGCGCAACGGCTCGCCCGCCGCCTCTGCTCGAAGTGCAAGGAGGCGTACCAGCCGAGCGAGGAGTCGCTGGTGCACGCGCGGTTCCCGTGGACGCCGGGGGAGCCGGTGCCGACGCTGTACAGGCCGGTCGGCTGCTCCAACTGCTCCAAGACCGGCTACAAGGGCCGCATGGCGCTGCACGAGGTCATGACCGTGACCGAGGACGTCGAACGCCTCGCCGTCGAGCGGCGTTCCGCCGACGAGATCGGGCGCATGGCGCGTAGCCAGGGCATGTCGACGCTGCGCGCCGACGGCATGGGCAAGGTCCTCCTCGGGCACACGTCGCTCGAGGAGATCCTCCGCGTCGTCGTCTGACGGTCGCGGCCGTCAGCCGATCCCGCCGACGGCGTCCAGCGCCTTCTCGTCCCAGAGAGGCGCCACCTTCGGGCAGTCCGGGTAGTTCCACGGGTCGCCCGCGGCTGGCGACCCCGACCCCGGGCCGGGCGACGGCACCGTCACCTGGAGCTCGGTCACCGCCTCGACCGTCTGCTGGACGAGACGCTGGGTCAGCACCTGCGCGTCGTCGACGCTCTCGAACACGTCGTCGGGGTTGCGCGCCGTCATCGCCGGGACGCAGTACTGGCAGTGCCAGTCCACGAGGTACACGTGCGTGTCCTCGAACTTCTGCCGCGGCGCCAAGCGCGCCACCAGGACGTACTCCTTGGTCGGCTCGTCCCAGCGGTAGAACGAGCACGACTCGGAGGCCGCGGCAGGCGACACGGGGGCGAGCAGCGCCGCGCCGATCAGGAGGGCAGGCAGGCCGCGCCAGAGCGTTGTCATTCGTCTCCTTCGGGGGTGGGACGCCGGGACTCCTCCGGCGGGGCGGTGTTGCAGGCGAAGCCGGTGGGGCTGAACCCGTAGCGGACGCAGTTCAGGAGCGGGAGGATCGGCGGGTCGGACGGGTCGGGCTCGACGCACGGGTCCGCGAAGTAGGGCGGGAAGTCGCACGGCGACAGCGTCGGCGGCGTGCGCGTCGGGCTCGGCAACGGGCGCGCAGCCTGTGACGGCAGCGGCGGCCTCGGCGCGGACGTCAGCACCGGCACGGCGGCGACTCGTACGACCCGTGCCGGCGCCGCCGCGCGCGTCACCGCGGGAGGCGTGGGCAGGGCGGCGGGCCGCGCCAGGGGCGGGGTCGCGAGCAGCGCGGCGGTACCCGCCGTGGCGACCGCGAGGCCTGCCGCGCCGACGGCGCCGACGTCGGGACGCGCCCAGCGCGCCACCAGGACCGAGATCCCGGCGTACGTCCGCTCCAGCTCCGTGCGGGCACGCACGCGGACCCGGTACAGCAGCGTCTCGACGGTCTTGTACGACACCGCGAGGTGCTCGGCGATCTCCTGCGGCGACTGCCCGGCGGCCCGCGCCAGGACGACGTCGCGCTGGCGGGCCGGCAGGTCGGCGAGGCGTTCGGTGACCCAGGCGGCCTCCGCGCGGTCGCAGACCGCCTCGTCGATGCCGGGCTCGTCCGCCGTGCGCGCCGTCAGCTTGGCCGTCACGCGGGTGGTGTGGGCGTGCGCCCGGTAGTGGTCGGTGCAGAGCCTGCGGGTGGTCACGACGAGGAAGCCGGCGACGTTGGACTCGTCGAGCCCGGGAAACGTGACGCAGCGGGTCAGCGCCTCCTGCACGCACGCCTCGGCGTCGCCGGGGTCGTGGACCAGGTGCCGGGCGATCGCGAGCAGGCGGGCGCGGTGCGGCAGCACGAGGTCCCAGCGCCTCGCGCGGTCGTCGTCGTCCACCCGTTCCCCTCCCCGTTCCGCGGTGCCCGTATCTCTGATACGGCGGCGCGGCGCGCATCCCTCGGAAGAACTTTTCCCGCGGCGCGCCGTGAGGGATTCGCTGACGGCGGCCGTACCCCTGCCGTACGCAACGCCACTCAGGAGGGAAACCAACCCATGCGATCCACCGCCCTGCGCCTCGGCACCGGCCTGCTGGCCGTCGCCGCCGCGTTCACCGGCATGACCGGGACGGCCACCGCCGGCGACGACCCGAAGGCAACCGGCGCCGCCGTCAGCGCCCTGTCGTCGGTGCCCTACGTCACGATCACCTCGGCCGGCCCCATCGGCTCCATCCACCTCGGCAACGAGCTCTCCTGCCAGGTCAACATCGCCTCGCCCGCGTCCACCGTCGTCGGCTCCGGTCTCGTCGGGTTCGGCGGCGGCGGGCAGGTCTACGGCCCGTCGCACGAGCCCGCGGACTGCGGCACGTTCCTGTCCTACGGGGGCATGCTGTACGGCCCCGACTTCTCGTCGCACGGGTACTCGGCGACGCCCTTCGGCTGGGGGAACCCGTACACGGCGTTCACGCCGGTCTCGCAGACGCCGCCGACGGGGTCCGGCACGCTCACCGACCCGTACATCGTCACCACGGTCGTCGACGCGGGCACGACCGGCATCCGGCTCACCCGGATCGACACGTACGTCACCGGGCGCACCGACTACCGCAGCGACGTCGTCGTCACGAACACCACCGGCACCGCGCTGAGCGGGCTGCGGCTCTACCACGGTCTCGACTGCTACCTCGCGGGCAGCGACACCGGCACCGGCGTCGCCGTCGCCTCCGCGGCCACGGCGACGTCGCGCGTCGGCTGCACCAGCAACAACCGCACCATGCAGCTCGTCTCGCAGAGCGCCGGCAACGGGTACTACGAGGACGACTACTGGGCCGTGTGGGAGCGGATCGACGGCCGCCTCCCGCTGCCGAACACCACGGACCCGACGCTGGTCGACAACGGCATCGCGATCGACTGGGCGTTCGCCCTGCCGGCGCACGGGTCGGTGATCCGGTCGTTCCTCACGCAGTTCGTGAGCTCGCCGATCGTCATCTGGACCCCGGTCGACCCGATCCGGGTCGCCGTCGTCGTGCGGCCCGGCGAGTCCGCCACCGACCTGCCCGAGGCGGGGGTGCTCGTCGCCGTGTCGGCGGCCGGCGTGGAGCAGTCGTTCTCGCTGTGGGTGCCGACCGGGTCGTAACGGCACGAAACGGAGCCCCGGCGCCCAGCCGCCGGGGCTCCGTCGTATGCGGGGAGGGGGCCGAACGGCTCAAGGGGGGTTCCGCCGGTGCCGATGCTCCGTTCGTAGTACGGCACCCGGCCCGGAGCCGGAGTGCCCCGCTGTCCGCACTGGAAGGGGCTCGAGCGTGACCGCTCAGGGATCCGGCGACTCTTTCTTCGCCGCCTCGCCGCCGCCCGCGGCGTCACCGCTCGACCCGACGTGGCAGCCGCCCGCGGGCTCGCAGGCCACGGCGCCCCCGCCGCCGCCCGCTCCCGCCCCTGCTCCGCCCGCTCCGCCCGCTCCGGCGCCGGCTGCGCCCGCGCCGTTCGCGGCCGCGCCCCCCGCGCCCCCGGTCGCGCCGCCTCCCGCGCCCGCACCCCCGGTCGCGCCGCCCGCCGCGCCCGTCGCGCCGCCGGAGGCGTTCGCGCCGCCGCTGCCCGACGTCGACGTGGCCCCCGAGGACACCGAGAAGGCGTTCGTCCGCAGCGCCCTGGAGGAGGACAGCCGCGAGGAGGGTATCTTCCTCAACGACCTGCTCGTCCGCGTGCTCGACGGCGGCGGCTCCGACCTGCACCTCACGGCCGGCGCGCGCCCGACGATCCGCATCAACGGCCATCTCGTCGCGCTCGACGAGTACCCGATCCTCACGCCGCCGGTCCTGCAGAAGATGCTCTACGCGATCATCACGCAGAAGCAGCGCGAGCGGTTCGAGGAGGAGCTGGAGCTCGACTTCGCCTACGCCGTCCCCGGCAAGGCGCGGTTCCGTACCAACATCTACCGCCAGCGTGACGCGGTCGGCGCGGCGTTCCGCCTCATCCCGTTCGAGATCAAGAAGCTCGAGGACCTCGGCATCCCGCCGACGGCCGCGAACTTCGCGATGCTGCCCCGCGGCTTCGTCCTCGTCACGGGACCCACGGGCTCCGGCAAGTCGACGACGCTCGCGTCGCTGCTCGACCTGGCGAACCGCCAGCGCCGCGACCACATCATGACCGTCGAGGACCCGATCGAGTTCCTGCACCGCCACCAGGGCTGCCTCGTGAACCAGCGCGAGGTGGGGGAGGACACCCACTCGTTCCAGAACGCGCTCAAGCACGTGCTGCGCCAGGACCCCGACATCATCCTGGTCGGCGAGATGCGCGACCTGGAGACGATCTCGGTGGCGCTGACCGCCGCCGAGACCGGTCACCTGGTCTTCGCCACCCTGCACACGCAGGACGCCGCCCAGACGATCGACCGCATCATCGACGTCTTCCCGCCGCACCAGCAGCAGCAGGTCCGCGTCCAGCTCGCCGGCGCGCTGCAGGGCATCGTCGCCCAGCAGCTGTGCCGCACCGTGGACGGCAAGGGCCGCGTGGTCACGGCGGAGGTCCTCGTGGCCACGCCCGCCATCCGGAACCTCATCCGTGAGGGCAAGACGCACCAGATCTACTCGGCCATGCAGGCGGGCGCGAAGTTCGGCATGCAGACGATGGACCAGCACCTCGCCGAGCTGGTGAAGAAGGGCCGGATCACGTACGAGACCGGCATGGAGAAGTGCCACCACGTCGAGGACTTCACCCGGCTCTGCGGCCGGGCCTGAGAGGAACGCAGATGGCTACGACGTACGCGTACAAGGTCCGCGACCGCGCCGGCAAGGTGCAGCAGGGGACCATCGAGGCGGACAACGCCTCGGCGGTGGCAGCCAAGCTCAAGGGGATGGGCTACGCGCCCCTCTCGATCGACGAGCACAAGGCCGGGCTCAAGACCGAGATCAAGATCCCCGGCATGGGCGCGAAGAAGGTCAAGCTCAAGGACCTCGCGGTCATGTCGCGGCAGTTCGCGACGATGATCAACTCGGGCCTGTCGCTGCTGCGTGCCCTGTCGATCCTCTCCGAGCAGACCGAGAACCCCGAGCTGGCCCGCGTCCTCACCGAGGTCCGCAACGACGTCGAGACCGGCAACGCGCTGTCCGCCGCGCTCGCGAAGCACCCCAGGGTGTTCCCGCCGCTGATGGTCAACATGACCAAGGCCGGCGAGGTCGGCGGCTTCCTCGACTCCGTGCTGCTGCAGGTCGCCGAGAACTACGAGTCCGAGGTCAGGCTCCGCGGCAAGGTGAAGGCCGCCATGACGTACCCGGTCGTGGTCTTCATCCTCGCGATCCTCATGTGCATCGTCATGCTGATCTTCATCGTGCCGACGTTCGCGGGGATGTTCGACACGCTCGGCGGCGAGCTGCCGGCACCGACCAAGGTGCTCATCTTCATGAGCGAGAAGCTGCGGCTCCTGCTGCCGGTCTTCATCGTGGCGTTCATCGGCTTCTGCATCACGTGGAAGAAGGTCAAGCACACCGACCGCGTACGGAACTTCGTCGACCCGATGAAGCTGAAGATGCCGGTGTTCGGCGGGCTGTTCCAGAAGATCGCCCTGAGCCGCTTCGCCCGCAACCTCGGCACGATGATGAAGTCCGGCGTCCCCATCCTGCAGAGCCTGGACATCGTCGCCGACACCACAGGCAACGTCGTCCTCGGCCGCGCCGTCCGTGACGTCCAGGAGTCGGTGCGTACCGGCGAGAGCCTGGCGAAGCCCCTCGAGGGCCACAAGGTCTTCCCGCCCATGGTCGTGCAGATGATGGCCGTCGGCGAGGACACCGGCGCCTTGGACACCATGCTCATGAAGATCAGCCAGTTCTACGACCAGGAGGTCGAGGCAACCACCGAGTCGCTGACCGCCCTCATCGAGCCGCTGATGATCGCGTTCCTCGGCGCGGTGGTCGGCTCCATGATCGTCGCGCTCTACATGCCGATCTTCCGGATCTTCGACCTGATCAAGTAGACCTGCCCGCCCAGGAGCCGGTCCCCGTACGGGACCGGCTCCTGGCATGTCCGGCATTGCCCGGCTGTTCCTTGCCGTTGCCGCGCCGGTCTCCCGCGTGATGATCTTCAAGGAACCAGAAGCGAGCCGTGGTTACGCTGGCCGCCGCGGAGAGGCACGGCGCGTGCGTGCGCCATCCAGCTGGGACAGGTGCGTGAGTCCATGAGCCGACGAGACACCGTGCTGGAAGAGTTCTTCGGGGCCTACTTCAACCCGGACTGGCAGCTCGACGCCGTAAACGCGAGTGAAGTAGTCGCCGAGTACGCCGGACATACCCCGCTGAACCAGATCCAGGGCGTCGTCACATCGCTCAGGGAGCTGCTGGCCGAGCCGCTCGACGAGCAGGCGCTCCACGACCTGCTTCGCCAGAAGTACTCCTCGTACTACGACCCCCGGCAGGCAGGCACCACGATGCGCGCGTGGCTGACGGAGCTGGAGCGACACGTCGCGTCCGGTGACGGGTCGACGTTCCCCCGGATGCCGCGAAGTTCCTGCTAAAGGACCCCCGGGTCACGCCCGAAGTACTAGGTGTCAACGTAAGAGCCGCACGGCAGAGCAACGGCACACCCGTCGCGAGGCGGGGTCGCAAAGCCAAGGAACCCGCAGGACCCGCAGGTCAGCCTGGCTGCCTCGGCCGGCACCCTCCCCGGAGGGGGTCGCGCGAGGGCACAGCACTACCACGCGCGGCTCACATCTTCGTCAGGGAAAGGGCAGACATGCTCGCTCGGATCCGCAAGGCCCAGCAGGAGGAGGGTGGCTTCACCCTCATCGAGCTCCTGGTCGTCATCATCATCATCGGCATCCTCGCCGCCATCGCGATCCCGACCTTCCTCAAGCAGCGTGAGAAGGGCTGGCTCGCGGCCGTCAAGAGCGACGTCAAGAACGCCGCCACGGCGGAGGAGTCCTACGCGACGGACCACGACGGTCAGTACACCGCGACCATCGCGGACCTGACGGCCGAGGGCTACAACGAGTCGACCGACGTCGACGTCACCCCGGCGGTCGGCAACCCGGCCACCTCGTTCACCCTCTGCGGTGAGCACGCGAAGCTGACGGGCAAGTTCGTCCACTACAGCTCCGCGACCGGCCAGACGGTCGTCAACGCCGTCGCCTGCTAAGACCCGCTAGACCCGGAGAGGGGCGGCCCGCGAGGGCCGCCCCTTTTCGCGTGCCCGGGCTCAATGCGCCGGGGCGGCGATCCGATCAACAGTCCATGGGTACGCGCGAGAGGGACGAGGGCTTCACGCTCATCGAGCTGCTCGTCGTGATCGTCATCATCGGCATCCTCGCGGCGATCGCGATCCCGTCGTACCTGCGGCACCGCGAGAAGGCGTACCGCGCGCAGGCGGTCCACGACATGAAGAACGCCGCGCTGGCGATGGAGACGTTCGCGACGGACAACGCGACGTTCAGCTACGCCGGCCTGGACGGGGCGACGGAGAGCACGCCGGCGATCCAGGCGGAGGGGTTCCGCCCGTCGGACTGGGTGAGCCTGACGGTGTCGGCGACGGACACGTCGTACTGCATCGAGGGTCAGAACCAGTTCGTGCCCGGCAAGACGTTCGTCTACCGCAGCGACAGCGGCATCGTGCAGATCGGGCTGAACGGCCTGGTCACCTGTTAGAGCGGGGGCTAAGCCCGTCGCCGCGCATTCATTCGCCCGTACGGCTCAAGCGAGTGCCGGTTCCGTGCCGATAAGCCAGGCGTGATGGTCCACGAAGGCGGAGGTCGAGGCGTGCTGCGAAGGACCGGCCCACGCGACGAGGGCGGCTTCACGCTCATCGAGACGATGGTCGCGATGGTGCTGTTCGGCATCCTCGTGACGCTCGCCGTGGGCCCGTACGCCAACTACCGCGGCAAGCAGCAGCACACGGCCGCGACGCGCGAGCTGGTGGCGTTCCTCCGCAGGGCGCAGGTGCGCGCGGTGGCCGAGGAGACGACGTACCGCGTGGACCTCACCGCCTCGTCGGCGACGGTGTACCGGTTCAACGGCGCGTCGTACGACGCCGGCCAGGTCATCGCGCCGCCGTCGTCGCGGATCACGTACACGGGCGCGGCGTTCACGCAGTCCGGTGGCGGCAGCGGCACCAGCGTGTGGTTCTACGCGCGCGGCTCCGGCAGCAAGGGGTCGGTGACGGTGACGCGTTCCGGCACCAGCAAGACCTACCGCATCGACGTCGAAGGGCTGACCGCTCGTGTCTCGTACGAGTAAGCGGCTGCGCGCACGGCGCGGCGACGAGGGCTTCACGCTCATCGAGGTCATGGCCGCGATGATCGTGTTCGCGATCGTCGCCACCGGCGTGACCGCGATGTTCGCGAGCGGCCTGCGCGCCAGCGTGCTCACCAAGATGGAGACGACGGCCAAGAACCTCTCGCAGCAGCGCTTCGAGCAGATCCGCAACCTGCCGTTCCACATCGACCAGGTCGCCTCGGGCACCAACCCGCCGGACCTGCTCGACACCTACTTCGCCAACACGACGGGCTCCGCCGGCCGCGGCGTGCAGGGCTACGTCCCCGCCGGCGCGACGCGCTGGACCGCCGACGGCGACCCGGCGACGGGCGCGTTCTACCGCTACGTGCAGACGGCGCTCCCCGGCTACCCGAAGTACAAGCAGTACGTCGCGACGCAGTTCCTCGACGAGAGCGGCAGCCCGTACACGCCGACCGGCTTCAACGCGCTGGTCAGCGGCTCCGACACGCCCCCGACCCTGACGGTCGGCGTGGGCGTGACGACGATCTGGAACTCCGGCGAGCTGGCCCGTACGGCGCGGGCGTACACGCAGATCACGAACGGCCGCCCGAGCGCGCCGACGTCGGTGCTGCAGTCGCGGCTCACCGCGCTGCGCCTGACCGCGGGCCTCGCGGACGGCCAGACGCTGTCCATGGACCTCGCGTCGCTCACCGCCGACGGCGGGCTGTCGCAGACGGTGTCCGCGGCGCAGGCCGTACGCGGCGCCGTCCTCGAGCTGTCCGCCGGCGCGACCGCCAACGGCGCCGTCACCAGCGTCAAGGCTCCGCCGAACGAGGGCCCGCTGGGCACGTCGGCCGGCCCCAAGACCCTCGTGGAGAACGGCGTCACGTGGGCGTCGGTCGGCAGCACGTCGACCAGCAACGTCTCGGCGACGTCGAGCACCGGCCAGGTCGTCCTCGGCGCGTCGAGCGGGCCCGCGAAGGCGGACGTCCTCGGCTCCGGCGGCGGCGGCAAGGTCGCGACGTTCGCAATGGACGCTGACGCCAATGCGCGGCTCGGACTGCTGGCGCAGCACGCGTACGTCGAGGACGCCGGTTGCGGCGGCTCCTGCAGCAACGTCGGCGTCAGCGGCTGGGCGGGCACCACGAAGAGCGGCACGAACTACACCACGACCACCTCCGCCTCGGCGAAGGTCAGGGGCGTGCTCGCGCTGCTGCCGACGTCGTACGCGCCGCTCGGGCTCGTGCGCGTCGCGCTCACCGACTCGTCGGTCTCCTGCACGGTCGCGCGGTCCGGCGGCACGCCGTCGGCGTCCGCGTCGATCACGTACACCGGCTCGCTGTCGTACTACGCGCCGTTCGACCCGGCGGCCGTCAACGGCTACCGCACGGTCGCGCTCTCGTCGTCGGACATCGCGTCGCCGCTGAGCGCGGAGCTGCTCGCACAGACCCAGGTCGGCACCGACGGCGACGGCAACCCGCTGTGGCTCTCGGACTACTTCTCCTCCTGGAGCAGCATGGACGTCGGGACCGTGTCGTCCGCCGCGACCCTCGGCGCCGACGGGTCGACCGTCGCCGCGTCGTTCAGCGGCATGATCGGCGTCAAGACGGTGCCGCTGCGCGCAGGCGACGACTCCTCGGTCATCGCCGCCGACATCGCCACCGGCGCGTGCACGGCGGAGGACCACCGATGAGCGTCCTGACCGCCGCGCTCGCGCGGGTCCGCCGAGGGGGAGCGCGCGGCTTCACGCTCGTCGAGCTGCTCGTCGCGTCGATGCTGTTCATGCTGCTGTCGTCGATGGTCTTCACGACGGTCGTCGCCGGCGCCAGGACCGCGAAGAACAGCCGCGAGTACAACGACCTCAACGAAGAGGCGCGCCTGCTCCTCAACCGCATGTCGCGCGAGCTGCGCGAGGCGCAGTCGATCGGCGCGGTCACCAACCCCGGCGGCGCGGTCTCGTCCACAGGCACCGAGCTCTACCCGTCGTACTACACGTCGGACGGCACCGCGGACACGTCGGTGACGTTCAACGTCGACTTCAACGGCAACGACACCATCGAGCCGAACGCGACGGACCCCGAGACGCTGACGTACAAGTACGACCGCGCCAACCGCCGCGTCCTCCTGCTCGCCGCGGGCGAGTCGATGCCGGTCCTCGCCGCCGAGGTCGAGTCGTTCACGATGCGCTTCACCAGCCGCGTGCACGCCGCCGACGGGGCCGTCGACGGGACGTACGACGGCGTCGTGAACTGGGAGGAGCTCGACGCCGACACGGCCAACGCCGGCGGCAACGACAACCACGTCCTCGACGGCGCGGAGCTGTCGAAGATCGACAGCATCACGATCGAGATCACCGTGCTCAAGGGCGACCGCGAGCAGACCTACCGGACGCAGGTCGACCTGCGCAACCGGCCGTACTAAGGGCGGGCGACGACAGTGCGTAACTCTCTGCTGGGGCGGCTGCGCCGCGACGAGCGCGGTGTGGCGATGGTCACCGTCCTCCTCGTCACGGCGGTGCTCACGATGCTCGGGCTCACCGTGTCCCAGGTGGCCGTGAGCAACCTCGGCAACGCCGGCCGCGACCGCGTCGCCGCGGGCGCCCTCGGTGCCGCCGAGGCGGGCGTCACGCGCGCGATCGGGTACATCAACAAGCACAACACCAAGGTTCTCGACTGCTCGCCGTCCTGCTCGGGCAACCCGTGGGGCAACTCCACGACGCCGCAGACCGTGTCGCTGCCCGACGGCCGCGCGGCCAAGGTGTGGATCAAGCCGATCCAGAAGTACCAGCCCCCGTCGTACAAGGTCGGCATCTACAAGATCTACTCGGTCGGCACCGCGGGCTCCGGCCCCGGCAAGCGCACGCTCGAGGTGACCGTCGAGGTCAAGCCCATGGGCTTCCCGCTGGGCGTCTTCACCAAGGAGGCGCTGAACAACGGCGGTACCGGCTCGGTGATGAACGAGAGCGTGCTCTCCGAGGCCTGCATCGACAGCCGCGACAAGCTGAACTTCAGCGGCATCGACTCGTACTACGGCGTCCCCGCGGCCGCGCACTCCGCGCGCTACATCACGACCGCGAACGTCAACGGCAGCTGCACCAACAGCCTCGACGTGGTGAAGGCGTCCGACAACAAGGCCATCCACCGCGCGTCCGTCGGCACCTGCAACTCGACGTACCCGTACGACCGCGACTCGGCGCCCCTCGGCGGCGCGTTCCCTTCGGGGTCGGCCTGCACGAGCGCGGCTAACCAGTACACGAGCTCGTCGCACTTCGACCTGACCATGCTCAAGGCGGAGCCGTACAACTACCTGCCACGCGGTCTCACCGACGCGCAGTACGCGCTGCTCAAGGCCCGCGCGCAGGCGTCCGGGACGTACTACACGACCACGTCGCCGGCGACCTGGCCGACCGCGACGACGCACAGCAACCCGGTGCTGTACTTCAAGATCGGTGCCAGCGACACCGTCAGCATCCAGGGCGAGCTGAGCTCGTACGCCTGGCAGAGCGACCCCAGCTGCGTCAACGACCACCCGACCGTCGTCGTCGTCGTCGAGGGCGGCAACCTGCGCCTCAACTCGAACGCCTCGCTGGCCGGCGCGGTCTTCGTGCCCGACGGCTCGATGACGTACAACGGTGGCGCGCAGCTCGTGGGGACGCTGTTCGCCAAGCAGCTGAACTTCACGGGTAACTCCAGCGTGTCGCTCAACGACTGCTACACGCGGGCCACGCCGGGCGGCGTGTTCGACATCAAGCCCACCCGCTTCCGCGAGGTCGACCGCTAGGCGCCCTAGTGTGACGGCATGCTGGTAGCGCTCGCCGCGGTCTTCGGGCTGCTGATCGGGTCGTTCCTCAACGTCGTCGTGTGGCGCGTGCCGCGCGGCGAGAGCCTGGTCAGCCCGCCGTCGCACTGTCCGCGCTGCGACACGCCCATCAAGCCGTACGACAACCTGCCCGTCGTCTCGTGGCTGCTGCTGCGCGGGAAGTGCCGGCACTGCGGCGAGCCCATCTCGGCGCGCTACCCGGGCGTCGAGCTGGCCACGGGCGTGCTGTTCGGCGCGCTGGCCGCGCGCATCGGCTACGACTGGGCGCTGCCGGCGTTCCTCTACCTCGGCGCGATCTCCGTGGCGCTGGCGCTCATCGACCTCGACACGAAGCGGCTGCCCAACGTCATCACGCTGCCGTCGTACGTCGTCGGCATCGTGCTCCTCGGCGGCGCTGCGCTGCTGTCGGGCGAGTACGACCCGCTGGTGCGTGCCGTGATCGGCATGGCGGCGCTGTACGGCATCTACTTCCTGCTCGTGCTGGCGTACCCCGCGGGCATGGGCTTCGGCGACGTGAAGCTCGCGGGCGTGCTGGGGCTGTACCTGGGCTGGCTGGGCTGGCCCGAGTGGTTCACCGGCTGGATGCTCGGCTTCCTCCTGGGCGGGATCTGGGGCGTCGGCGTGCTGCTGCTGCGGCGCGGGTCGCGCAAGACGCAGATCCCGTACGGGCCGTTCATGATCGCGGGCGCGCTCGTCGCGATCTTCGTGGGCCGGCCGCTCGCCGACGCGTACCTGGGAGTCAGCGGCCTCTAGCGCGCCGCGTCCGGCGTCCGAGCCGCTCCCCGGGGGTGCGGGCGTGCCGCGCGCCCTGTCACGTGGTGTTCTCTGCTGTTCCCCCGCCCCTCTCGAGCGTGATGATCTTCAAAGAACGGCCGGCGCCGCGTCCCGGCGTCCGTTTCGCGTGATCTTGGCTGCGTTCGTGCTGCCCGGGAGGCACGAACGTCGCCAAGATCACGATTTCCTGGCGCCGAGGGACCCCCTCACGACGGGCTAGCCCTCTTGAGTGACGGCCGCACGGCTCAACGCCGTCACGCGCGCGGAGCAACCCGTTGGGCCGAATTCCTCAAGCCGTCACCCACCGCGACCGATTGATGGCTTGTACGTCCGGACGCTGCGAGGCGGATCGGCCGCACACCTCCGTACGGCTCACGCAGCGTGAGCAGAGGGGATCAGTCGTGGGAGTCAAGACCGCAGTGGGGCTCGACATCGGGACCTCCAGCGTGCGCGCCGCCGAGATGAGCCTGGGCAAGGGCCAGGGCACGCTCGAGCGCTTCGGCCAGGTCGCGTTGCCCCCGGGCACCGTGCGGGACGGCGAGGTCGTCGACCCGGACACCGTGGCGCGCGCCATCAAGCAGCTCTGGGCGACCGCCAAGTTCTCGACCAAGAAGGTCGTGCTCGGCGTCTCGAACCAGAAGGTGATCGTCCGGCAGGTGGACCTGCCGTGGCTGCCGGCCGACGAGCTGCGCAAGTC
>Ga0190268_10000022_pt1 | contig 66362 bp, 67 predicted proteins | sample Popmic249T_FD_133750 | JGI IMG/M metagenome (GOLD analysis project Ga0190268, IMG submission 133750) | Populus adjacent soil microbial communities from riparian zone of Blue River, Arizona, USA - 249 T | ecosystem: Environmental > Terrestrial > Soil > Riparian zone | place: USA: Arizona... | reverse complement strand
GTGCGCGGGCGCCGCTCGTCCGGGGTTGACCGCCGTTCTTGTGGTGGTCCAGCGCCAAAGGGGCTCCTGCCCAGCACGATCCAGGCCCAGCGCGAGCCAGGATGGAAAAGGCTCCGGGTTGCGGGCCGTGCGGGGAAAAAGCGCAGATCGCACCCCGATCAGAGCGAAGGCGCTCACCTGGGACGCGGCCGGTCACGCTCGGCCACCATCAGGCCGTTCCACCCAGGCTGTACCCGACGAGGTCGCCGCCGCCGCGCAGCGCAGCCCGCGCCGTGTCGACAAAGTCGTCCAGCGCGTACGGCGCCTGAGAGACAGACGCGCCGTGCCCCGGCAGATCGGGAAGCACGCAGTCACCGCCGAGCAGGTCGGCCAGGCCGGCCAGTTGGGGCCCAGAGGCGAGAGCACCGTGCAGGAGCACGGTCCGCCGCTGCTCCGTAGCGCCGATAATGTACATTATGTCAAGTCAATGGAGGGAGCCGGTCCCCCTTCGCGATGCCGCCGCAGCACCGCGACCTCGATCCCGAGACCGATCGCGACGAGCAGGCCGTTGAGGACGAAGAACGCCGCCGGCCTGTGCTCGTAGTCGAAGACCAGCTGAAGGCCGCCCGCGGCGACCCAGAGCAGCCCGGCGAAGCCCGGCGAGACGCCGACGACCCGGCGCCGGAACGCCTCCCGCGTCGAGACCGCCAGCCATGCGACACAGACCACCGCCAGAACACCGCCGAGAACGGCCCACGTGGCATCGGACTCCGCCACGGCGTCGAACGCCATCCGCATGGTGACCACGGTCAGCCACGCGGCGACGCCCGCGAGCCGCGGCCAGGCCGGGCCGGGCGGCGCGGGGCCCAGCACCCGGTCGTCGAGCCGGCGAAGGCGTTCGAAGAATTTCACGGTGAACCTTAGGGACTAATCCGGACATGACCCGCAAACCACCCGTATTGACCATAGCCTCGGGGTGGTCGCGGTCGTTGTATTGGGTACACCAGCAACGGAGGCCGAGACCATGTGCCCGCACCAGACCCAGTGCCCAGAGGCCAGCTCCCCCGACCACGACGCCGCGCGCGTCGTCGCGTCCCACCCCGAGCAGGGCTGGTCGCTCCTCTGCAACGGCATCGTCCGCTTCGACGACACGGGTGAGCTGCTGCCCGACGGCCGGGTCCAGGCTCCGACCCGTCCGCTCGTCCGGCGCGCCGCGTAACCGAACCCATCGGCTCCGCGGCGGCTCTCCACCCGTGAGAGCAAGCCCCTCTGAAGGTGACCGTCATGTGCCCCCACTTCCCCCCTTGCCCCCCGGCCGACTCCCCTGACTCCGGCGCCGCGATCGTCGTGGCCTCCCACCCCGAGCAGGGCTGGCTCCTCCTCTGCAACGGCGTCGTCCGCTTCGACGACAGCGGCTGCCTCCTCCCCGACGGCCGCGTCGCCTGACCTACGCCAGCACGTACTCCCACCCAGGCCGCCACGCGAACGGCGCCACCACGAGCTCCTCGAGCCGCTCCCCCTTCAGCAGGTGGTCGAGCGCCCAGCGGTTCGCCGCGTGGCCGACCAGCGCGACCCGTTCGCCGTCGCGTTCCCGCGCGAGGTCCGCGAGGAACGACGCCGTCCGCGCGACGACGTCGCGGTAGCTCTCGCCGCCGGGGAACGCCACGTCGACCCGCGCGAGCCGCTCGGCATGCAGGCGTTCGACCGGCATGCCGTTCCAGTCGCCGTAGTCGCACTCGCGCAGCCGGGCGTCGTACAGCACGGGGATCCCGCTGCCGCCGAACGCGATCTCCGCGGTCTCCACGGCGCGGCGCAGGTCGGAGGCGTAGACGGCGGAGACGTCCGTACGCCGCTCCCCGAGCTCGGCGGCCTCCGCGCGGCCGCGTGGCGAGAGCGCGCCGGGCAGCCAGCCGGTCGCGACGCCGGCCTCGTTGTCGGTGGTGGTCGCGTGGGTCTCGTACACGATCTCCAAGGCCACGCGGCTATGGTCGCACCGATTCCCGAGGAGACCCGACCGCTCGCCGTCGTCGACATCGACGGCGTCGTCGCCGACGTACGCCACCGCCTCCACCACATCGAGTCCCGCCCGAAGGACTGGGCGTCGTTCTTCGCGACCGCCGGCGAGGACCCGCCGCTGGCCGAGGGCGTGGCCCGGGTCCGCGCGCTCCTGGACGACCACGACGTCGTCTACCTGACCGGCCGCCCCGAACGCCTCCGCCGCGTCACCGAGCGCTGGCTCGAGCGCCACGGCATCTCCGGTACGCGGCTCGTCATGCGCCGCGGCGGCGACTTCCGCGCGGCGAAGGAGACGAAGGCCGAGGAGCTGCGCCGGCTGGCCCGCGGCCGCACGGTCGCGATCGTCCTCGACGACGACCCCGAGGTGTGTACGGCGCTCCGCGACGCGGGCTGGCCGGTCGAGCAGGCGACGTGGGTCCCCCACTCCCGCACGCTGCGTACGGCGCAGGAGCGCGAGGGCCGGACCTAGACGACCGCCGGGGTACGGCGCCGCCACCCGAGGGTCTGCGCCAGCGTGCCCGCCGCGACGAGCGCGAAGCCGAGCGCCAGGAGGCGCAGCGCGTCGGTGCCGGTGGCCGGCATGCCGCCGCCGTCGCCACGGCCGTCGCCGCCGGAGCCGACGTCGGTGCCGGGCGGGGGCGCGACCGGGGGCGGCTCCACCGGCGGGGGCTCGACGGGCGGGGGCTCGACCGGCGGCGGGGGCAGCGCGTTGACGGTCAGCGAGACCGACGCGACGGAGAGGCCGCCGTTGCCGTCGGAGACGGTGTACGTGAACGAGTCCGGGCCCGCGTAGCCGAGGGCCGCGACGTACGTGCAGAACGACGCCGCGCAGGTCACCGTGCCGTGCGCCCCGTCGGTCCAGTCCACGACGGACAGCAGGTCGCCGTCGGCGTCGGCGTCGTTGGTGAGGACCTGGATGACGACCTTCTTGCCCTCCACGACGACCGCGCCGGTGTCGGCGATGGGCGCGGGCGCGTCGTTGACGGGCGTCACGGTGATCGCGGCGAGCGCGGTCGCCACTCCCCCGGCGCCGTCGGAGATCGTGTACGTGAACGCGTCGGCGCCGTTGTAGTTGGCCTCCGGCGTGTACGTGCACCCGGTCGCGTCGCACACGACGGTGCCGTGCAGCGGCTCGACGATGACGGTGATCGCCAGCGGGTCGAGGTCGACGTCGGAGTCGTTGCCGAGCACCGGCACGAACACGACCGTGTCCTCGTCGGTCGTCACGGCGTCGTCGAGCGCGACCGGGGTGTCGTTGACGGCGTCGACGGTCAGCGTGACGGTCGCGGTCGCTTCTCCCCCGTTGCCGTCGGAGACGGTGTACGTGAACGAGTCGGTGCCGTGGAAATCGTTGTTGGGCGTGTACGTGCAGACGGTCGCCGTGCAGGTCACGGTGCCGTTGGCCGGCTGCGAGAACGACAGCACGGACAGCCCGTCGAGGTCCACGTCGGTGTCGTTGCCGAGGACCGCGACGTCCACGGTGCCGTCCTCGTCGAGGGTCGCGGCGTCGGGCAGCGCGACGGGCGCGTCGTTGTCGCCGGTGACCGTGAGCGTGACGGTGGCGGTGACCGAGACGGTGCCGTCCGAGACGGTGTACGTGTACGAGTCGGGGCCGTTGTAGTCCTGGCCCGGCGAGTACGTGCACCCGCTCGCGTCGCAGACGACGGAGCCGTGCATGCCGTCGGTCCACGACACGACGGTCAGGACGTCGCCGTCGACGTCGGAGTCGTTGTCCAGTACGTCCGTCGTGACCGGGTTGTCCTCGACCGTGCTGTCGGTGTCGTCGCCGAGGACCGGCGTGTCGTTGACCGGCGTCACGGTCACGGAGACGGTCGCCGTGTCCGTGCCGCCGTTGCCGTCGGAGACCGTCACCGTGAACGAGTCGGGGCCGTGGTAGTCGGCATCGGGCGTGTACGTGCACGTCGCGCCCGCGCAGGTCACGGAGCCGTGCAGGCCCTGCGTCCAGGAAGCCGCCGCGAGGACGTCGTTCTCGGTGTCCGTGTCGTTGCCGGTGACGTTGACCGTGACGGCGTTGTCCTCGGCGGTGGTCGTCGTGTCGTCGCCGGCGACGGGCGCGTCGTTGACGGCGGTCACGGTCAGCGTGACGGTCGCGGTCGAGGTGCCGCCGGCGCCGTCGGAGATCGTGTACGTGAACGAGTCGGGGCCGTTGTAGTCGCCGCCGGGCGTGTACGTGCACACGGTCGGCGTGCAGCTCACGGTCCCGTGGGCGGCCGCGGTGTTGGACGAGATGGACAGCGGGTCGCCGTCGACGTCGGTGTCGTTCGCGCGCACCGTGATGACGATCGCGGTGTCCTCGGCGGTCGTCCTGCTGTCCCCCACCGCGACGGGCGCGTCGTTGACGGCGGTCACGGTGATCGAGACGGTCGCGGTCGCGGAGCCGCCGGCGCCGTCGGAGATCGTGTACGTGAACGAGTCGGCGCCGTTGTAGTTGGACCCCGGCGTGTACGTGCACGTCGTCGCCCCGCACGTCACGGTGCCCGCCGACGCCGGCGAGTGCGACACGATCGTCAGGGAGTTGCCCTCGGTGTCGGTGTCGTTGCCGACCACGCCGATGACGATGGCCGTGTCCTCGGGGGTCGACCGGGCGTCGTTGACCGCGACCGGGGCGTCGTTGACCGGCGTCACGGTCAGCCCGACGGTGGCGGTCGAGGTGCCGCCGTTGCCATCGGAGATCGTGTAGGTGAACGAGTCGCCGCCGAAGTAGTCGGCGTCCGGCGTGTACGTGCACGCCGTCGCGGTGCAGCTCACGGTGCCGTGCGCCGGCTGGGTGAACGCCGTGATCGTCAGCGCATCGCCGTCGACGTCGGAGTCGTTGTTGCGCAGCGCGACCATGGTCAGCGCCGTGTCCTCGGCGGTGGTCCGCGCGTCGTTGCCGGCGACCGGCGCGTCGTTGACGGGCGTGACCGTGACGGTCACGACGCCGATGTCGTCGCCGCCGGAGCCGTCGGCGATGGTGTAGGTGAAGGTGTCGGTGCCGTGCGCGTTGGCGTTCGGCGTGTACGTGCAGGCCGACGGCGTGCAGGACACGGTGCCGAACGAGCCGTTCGTCCAGCCGGTCACGCTCAGCGCGTCGAGGTCCACGTCGGTGTCGTTGGCGAGGACGGCGATACCGATCGGCGTGTCCTCGGGGGTGGTCCGCGCGTCGTCGCCGGCGACCGGCGGCGTGTTCGCGGCGGGACCGCCGACGGTGATCTTCAGGGTGGTCTGCGCCGTGCCGCCGTTGCCGTCGGACACCTCGATCACGACCGTGTACGTGCCCGGCGCGTCGGCCGTGCCCGTGAGGGCGCCCGCCGTCGTCAGCGTCACGCCAGGGGGCAGCGTGCCGCTCACGACGGCGTACGTCAGGGGGTCGTTCTCCACGTCGGTCGCCGACAGCGCCTGCAGCGTCCCGCCGACCGGTGTGGTCTGGACGGTGTTGCGCGAGGCGCCGGTGAACGCCGGCGGGTCGTTGACCGCGGTCACCGTGATGCTCACGGTCGCGGTGTCGGTGCCGCCGCTGCCGTCGGAGATCGTGTAGGTGAACGAGTCGGAGCCGGTGAAGTTGGCGTTCGGCGTGTACGTGCACGAGGTGGCGCCGCAGCTCACCGAGCCGAACGACGCCGCGCTGTGGCTCGTGATGGTCAGCGCGTCGAGGTCCACGTCGGTGTCGTTGCTGGTGACGGCGACGTTGACGGGCGTGTCCTCGGCAGTGGAGGCCGCGTCGTTCGCCGCGTCGGGGGCGGTGTTGGCCGTGGGGCCGCCGACCTGGACGTTGAGCGTGGTGGTGTCGGTGCCGCCGTTGCCGTCGGAGACCCTGATCTGAGCGGAGTACGGACCCGGGGCGTTCGCCGTGCCGGTCAGTCCGCCCGTGGACGTGAGCGTGATGCCGGGCGGCAGGGACCCGCCGATCAGGCTGTACGTCAGTGCGTCGAGGTCGACGTCGGTCGCCGCGAGCGAGGAGAGCGAGCCGCCCACGGGGACGGTCTGGCTCGTGTTGCTGGCCGCGCCCGTGTAGACGGGCGGGTCGTTCACCGCCGTGACGGTGACCGTGACGGTGGCAGTGGCCGTCGCGAGCCCGTCGGAGACGGTGTAGGTGAACGTGTCGGTGCCGTTGGCGTTGGCAGCCGGCGTGTACGTGCAGGTCGTGGCAGTGCAGGACACGGTCCCGAACGCGCCGTTCGTCTTCGCGGTCACAGCGAGGGTGTCGTCGTCCACGTCTGCGTCATTGGTCAACACAGATATGGCGACGGCGTTGTCCTCGAGGGTGGCAGCCGCGTCGTTGGCGGGGGCGGGCGGGGTGTTGGCGGTGGGGCCGCCGACCTGGATGGCCAGGGTCGTGGTGGCCGTGCCGCCGTTGCCGTCGGACACCTGGATCTGGGCGGAGTACGTCCCGTGCGGCGACGCGGCACCCGAGAACGAGCCGTTCGGGTTGAGCGTCACCGTGGGCGGCAGCGACCCGCCGATCAGGGTGTACGTGAGCGCGTCACCGTCGACGTCGGTCGCCGCGAGCGCGGAGAGCGTGCCGCCGACCGGGACCGTCTGGCTCGTGTTGCCAGCGGCAGCGGTGTAGGCCGGGGCGTCGTTGACGGGCGTGATGGTGACGGTCACGGTCGCCGTGGACGTCGCCCCGTCCGGGTCGGCCACCGTGTAGGTGAACGTGTCCGTGCCGTTGGCGTTGGCCGCCGGCGTGTACGTGCAGGTCGTGCTGGTGCAGCTCACCGAGCCGCTGGTGCCGTTCGTCTTGCTCGTGACCGTGAACGCGTCGCCGTCCGGGTCGGAGTCGTTCGCCAGGACGGACACGGTGGTCGCCGTGTCCTCGGCAGTGGTCTTGGCGTCGTTGACCGCGACCGGCGAGAGGTTCTGGTACCGCAGCCCGAAGTCGATCCCGGTCACCCGCTCGTCGGCAGCGAGGGTCAGGGTGCGGGGGTTCGAGGTCGTGCTCACGTGCTTGGCGGGGGCGCTCGCCGAGACGGCGTACGTCCCGGGGACCAGTCCGACGAACGAGTACGTCCCGTCCGCGGCAGACGTCGTGGTCCTGGTGACCGGGCCGGACGCGGTGACGGTGCGGCCCGCGAAGGCCGGCTCGCCCGCGTCCCTGGTGCCGTCGCCGTCCGTGTCGTTCCAGACGGTGCCGGAGATCCCGGCGTTCTCGACGGCGGTGACGTCGCTGGCGTCGTTGTTGCTCGCGTCCGGGTCGCTGCTCGCACTCGACACGGTCGCTTCGTTGGTCAGCTCGGCCGCGGCGTCGGCAGCGACGTCGACCGTGATGACCAGGTTGGAGGTGGCGCCGGAGGCCAGCGGGGTGCTGCGCGTGCAGGAGACGACCTGGCCGAGGGCGGAGCAGACCCAGCCGCTGCCGGTGGCGGCGACGTAGGAGAGCCCGGTCGGCAGGGTGTCGACCACGGTCGTCGGGGGGTTCGCGGGGCTCGGGCCGGAGTTCGTGACCGAGAGCAGGTAGCTCCCCGTCGAACCCGCGGTGAACGAGCCGATGTGCTGCTTGGTCAGGCTCAGGTCGGCAGACGAGGTGACCGTGGTGGTGGCTGTGGCGCTGTTGTCGCCGCCGACCGGGTCGGCGGCGTTGCTCGCGGCGGTGGCCGTCGCGGTGAGCGTCCCCCCGGACGCGGTCACCGTGGCGTTCACCGTGATCGCCGGGGCGGTCCCCGTCGGCAGCGGGGCGGTCGCCGTGCAGACGACCGGGTTCGCGGTGGTGCAGGTCCAGCCCGTGCCGCTCGCGCTCGTCGCGGTCAGGCCCGTCGGCAGCGGGAGCGTGACCGTGGTGCCGGGCGCGGCGTCGGGGCCGGCGTTCGATGCCGTGATCGTGTACGTGAGCGTGAGACCCGCCAGCACGGGGTCGGGGCTGTCGCTCATGCTCAGGCCGAGGTCGGCCGTGAGCACGGAGTCGGACTCCGTGGCCGTGACCTGGGCGAACGCGTTGCCCAGGCCGTCGGCGTAGTCGACCGTGAAGCTGTGGGTGAGCGTCCCCGCGGCGGTGGGGCTCACCGTCGAGATGACCCTCACCTTGGCGGTGCTCCCGGCGTCGACCTCGGAGGTCAGCGTCGCCGTGACGACGCCGCCGGAGTGCGTGCAGGTGCCCGTGGCCGGGGCCAGGACCGAGCACGACGTGAACGTCTCCCCCGCGGGGAGCGTGTCCTTGACGACGACGCTCTTCGCGGTGCCCGCCGTGCTCCCGGAGGAGGCGTTCGTCACGGTCAGCGTGGTCGTGCGGGTGTCCCCGCGGGTGACCGTCGTGACCGTGTCGTCCGCCGCCGCGGTGAGCTCCGGCGTGGGCGGCTGGGTCTGGTACGCCGCCCGGTTGAGGCGCCCTTCCGGCACGAACTGGCTGCCACTCGGGGCGCAGTAGACCTCGCGCCACCAGCCCGCCTCGGGGGTGCCGATGACGTCCCCGCCGCGGGCCGTGGTGGCGCTGTTGTTCCACGTCGTCGAGCCGGAGACGGTGCCGACCGTCCCGCCGCTCGTCGCCGTGGCGTCGTACACGTCGCTGGGCGCGTAGTAGCGCACCCGTCCGGAGCCCATGCCGAAGTTGTTGAGCGTGATGGACGCAGTTCCCGGGGCGACGTACTCGAAGAGCGTCAGGCACGCCGTGGCGCCGCTGGTCTGCTGCACGGAGACGTTCGACAGGCCGACGGTGATCTCGTCACCGGTGCCGGCCGCGAGGTCGAAGTTGTCCGTGTTCGCGGGGGGCGAGTTGGACGGGTCCGTGTCGTTGTCGGTGCCGAGCCGGATCGTCCAGTAGTTGCGGTCGTCGGTGCCGCCGAGGGGGTTGAACGGGTCCCCGCCGAGCACGGACGAACGCAGGACGTACCGCCCGCAGGTCAGGTCCGGGTCGCTGCCCGGGCCGAGGAACTGCGCGAACGACTCCCACGCCGGGGCGCCGGAGTCGGGCTGGTACGACAGCCGGTAGCCGGCGACGCCGGTGCCCGGGGAGGGGCTGTTGGCGCCGCTGACGGCGGCGCCGGGCCCGTACAGCTCGAACTCCGTCGAGTCCGCCGTCCCGGTGACGGTGTCGCGGCTTCCGGCGGCCGTCGAGATCCGGGGACTGAAGATGTCGAGGTAGATCGGCTGGTTGCTCGGCCATCCGCAGGGGACGTCGAACGTCAGGTACTGCGAGCCGCCGCCCCCGCCCCCGGCAGTGGGCGTCGTGTACCAGTCTCCGGCAGCGAGACCGGTCGTCGCGCCGTTCGTCGTGACGAAGAACGGCTGGGACAGCGGCAGGGTCTCGACGGCGCCGGCCGGCAGTGCCGGGGCAGCGGCCGCGAGGAGGGCGAGCGGGATCGCGGCAGCGCACCTGCGCAGACCCCGGTTCCGCAACGCTGGGCTCCCCGTGCTTCTGATCCCGGGTACGCCGAACGGGCGTCTCCCAGGGGGACGTTCGTCACGGTAAGGAGGACCCCCACCGCTGTCTACGTCCGCAAACTTGCACGTCGGCAGCCATATCGACGTGGACTAGGGCCAAATGGAGGCTGTCTTTCCCGCCAGACTGCCGTACCCTCCGTGGCGGTGAAGGCACGGAGCGTCAGGACACTTTCAGTCCCTGTCCGCGAGCGCTCTCAGAATCGGGGCGGCCTTGGCGTCGGCCTCGGCCACCTCGGCGTCGGGGTCGCTTCCCCAGGTCACGCCGCCGCCGGTCCAGAGGTGAAGTCGACCGTCAGCCATCGCCAGCGTCCGAATGGTGAGGCCGAGGTCGACGGTGCCGTCCGGATCGACCCACCCGAACGCCCCCATGCTCGGCCCCCTCCCCACCGGCTCGAGGTCGTGCAGCAGCTGGAGGGCGGCCCGCTTCGGCGCGCCGGTCACCGAGCCGCCGGGGAACGTCGCGCCGAGCACCTCGGCGAGGGTGCTCCCTGGCCTGAGCCGGGCCTCGACGGTCGACTCGGCGTGCCAGACCCCGGCGCGCGGCAGGACGTCGTACAGCGTGGGTACGCGGACCGTCCCAGGGACGGCGACCCGGCCGAGGTCGTTGCGCTCGAGGTCGACGATCATGACGTGCTCGGCCCTGTCCTTGGCGCTCGCCCGCAGGGTCGCGGGGTCGGCGGCGGTGCCCTTGATCGGGCGGACCGTCGCGACGCCGTCGCGGATCTCGAGGAACGCCTCCGGGCTCGCGCTGTGCACCGACCACCCGTCTCCGGCGAGGGAGCCGGCGTACGGCGTGCCGGGGACCGCGCGGAGGAGGCGGGCGACGTCGGCGGGCTCGCCGGTCACCGGCGCCGAACGGTGCCCGACGACGTTCGCCTGGTAGAGGTCGCCGCGGGCGATCGCCTGGCGGACCTTCTCGGCGGCGTCGGCGTGCTGGGCCGCGGTCCACGACAGGGTCCACGGGCCGAGCCCGACCGGTCGCTGGGGCGGCTCGGGGGGCGGCTCGGCGGCGCGCTCGTACACGACGACCACCGCGTCGGGGACCGCCGGGCACGGGCTCGGCGCCGCCGGCGCCATGGTTGCGAGGTCGGCAGGGAGCGCGGCGGCCCCTAGTAATAACGCCGCGCCGGCCGTCTCCGCGGGCGCCGTCGGACGCGTGCCGAGCGGGTCCACGGCGAAGCCCCGCTCCCCCAGGAACGCCGCCGCCAGCGCCACCGGATCCCCGCCGTCACCCCGCCGCCACTCCCACCGATCGGCCTCCCGGAGGCCGATATCAGGCGCGCGGGGCGGGGTGAGCACGTCGCGAGCGTACGCGCGAGCCCCCTCGAGACACCCTCAGGCCCGCCTGGGAGGACAAGATTGGGGAACAGTTGTCCACAACTTGGGCTGAAACCGGGACTCCGCGCCCGAGTCGGAGTGGAATAGAGCCGCAAGGGCCTGTAGGACTCCCGGACTTCTGCCGAAGAGGGTCGGGAGAGCAACGCAACCACCCCAGAGAGCCGCTCATCATGTGCCCGCACAACCCCAAGTGCCCCCCCTGCGACGCGAGTGACCACGACGCCGCACGCGTCGTCGCCTCGCACCCCGAGCAAGGGTGGAGCCTTCTGTGCAATGGGGTCGTCGTGTTCGAGGACTACGGCGAGATCCTTCCTGACGGGACTTCCCGGGGCGCTATCCGGGCTTCCGTGCATCACGCCGCCTGATCCTTTTTTCCCAGACCGGGCCGCGACGCCCTGCCGCACCGGCTAGTTCCGCTGCGCTCCCTTAGTCGCCGGTACGGCAGGGCGCCCCGTCCCTCCCCGCACTCTTCCTAGAAGTTCGTGAAGAGCAGGTCGTTGTTGCTGCTCGTCACGCCGGTCACCACTCCTTGCGTCAGGGCTCCCCTGATCGCTGCCTCCACCTCGCTCGGGAGGGCGAGCGGGTGCGCCGCTAGGTACTGAGCGGCCACGCCGGCCACGTGGGGGCTGGCCATGCTCGTGCCGTTCATCGTCGCCGTGCCCGTGTTGCTGCCGGCTCCCGCTGACGTCACGCCCACCCCCGGGGCGTACCAGTCCACGCATGATCCCCAGTTCGAGAAGCCCGCCGCCCGGTCGCTGCTGTCGGTTGCGCCTACCGTCATGGCCTCCGGCGTTCGGGCCGGGCTGACGTTGCAGGCGTCCTGGGCCTCGTTGCCCGCTGCCACGGCGTAGCTGATCCTCCCGGCCAGGATGCTGCCTCGCACCGCGAGGTCCAGGGCGTCGAACCTTCCGCCTCCCAGGCTCATGTTGGCGACCGCCGGGCTCAGGGCGCCGGTCGTCAGGCGGTCGGCGGTCACCCAGTCCACGGCGGCGATGACGTTGGTCACCGGGGCGTTGCCGGCGCAGTCGAGCACGCGGACGCCGACGAGGGTGGCGCCCTTCGCGACGCCGTACGTGCTGCCGCCGATCGTCCCCGCCACGTGCGTGCCGTGGCCGTGGCAGTCGATGCCGCCGTTCGGGGTGGCGGACACATCGGTGCCGTGGACGGCGCGGCCGCCGAAGTCGGCGTGCGTGTAGCGGATGCCGGTGTCGATGACGTACGCCCGCACGCCGGCACCGCTCGAGGCCCACGTGTACGTCCCCGACAGCGGCCGCGCGCGCTGGTCGATCCGGTCCAGCCCCCACGGCGGGCTCGGCTGGGTGCCGCTCGCTCGGACGGTGCCGGCCGCCTCGACGAGCGCGACGTCGGGGTCGCGGCGCGCCGCGGCGAGGGCGGCGGCGGTCAGCGTGCCGCCGTACCCCTGCAGCGCGTGCCGGTACACGAACCGCACGTCCGACCCGAGCCGCCGCGCGGTCGCGACGGCGGTGTCGGGGGCGAGGCCGGCCCGTAGGACGACGACGTACTCGCCGCCGGTCGCCGCGGTCGCGGGCGCCGCGAGGCCCGCGGAGAACAGGACGGCCGCGGCCGCCGTGGACATCAGTCGCATGGAACGCGCTCCTTGGTAGGGGTCAAGGTGTCGCGCCCGCCCGGGTCAGTCGGCGTACGCCTCCGGAGCCGGGCAGGAGCAGACGAGGTTGCGGTCGCCATACCCGCCGTCGATGCGTCGTACCGGCGCCCAGTACTTGTTCGTCCGCAGGCTCGCCAGCGGGTACGCCGCCACCTCGCGGCCGTACGGGTGCTCCCACACGTCCGCGGTGACCATGGCGGCGGTGTGCGGGGCGTTGCGCAGCGGGTTGTCGTCGCCGAGCTCGGCAACGGTGTCGATCTCGCGGCGGATCGCGATCATCGCGTCGCAGAACCGGTCCAGCTCGCCCAGGTCCTCGCTCTCCGTCGGCTCGATCATGAGCGTTCCCGCCACGGGGAACGACATCGTCGGCGCGTGGAACCCGTAGTCGACCAGGCGCTTCGCCACGTCATCGACCGTGACGCCGGTCTCCTTGGTGAGCTGCCGCAGGTCGACGATGCACTCGTGCGCGACCAGCCCGTCGCGCCCGGTGTAGAGGACCGGGTAGTACGGGTTGAGCCGCCGCGCCACGTAGTTGGCGCTCAGGATGGCGACCTGGGTCGCCCGGCGCAGGCCGTCGGCGCCCATCATCCGGACGTACGCCCACGAGATGGGCAGGATCCCCGCGCTCCCCCACGGCGCCGCGCTGATCGGCCCGGGCCCCGTGTCGGGGCCACATTCCGGGCGGAGCGGGTGGTTGGGGAGATACGGCGCGAGGTGGGCGCGCGCCGCGACAGGCCCGACGCCGGGGCCGCCCCCGCCGTGCGGGATGCAGAACGTCTTGTGGAGGTTGAGGTGCGAGACGTCCGCCCCGAATCGACCTGGACGGGAGAGTCCGACCAGCGCGTTGAGGTTGGCGCCGTCCACGTAGACCTGCCCGCCGGCGTCGTGCACGGCCGCGCAGACGTCGGTGATCTCGGCCTCGAACACCCCGTGCGTGCTCGGGTACGTCACCATCAGCGCAGCCAGCCGCTCCGCGTGCGTGGCGATCTTGGCGCGCAGGTCGGCGAGGTCGACGTTGCCGGCCTCGTCACAGCCGACGACGACGACCCGCATGCCGGCCATGACGGCGGAGGCGGCGTTGGTGCCGTGCGCCGACGACGGGATGAGGCAGACGTCGCGGTGCTCGTCGCCGTTGGCGCGGTGCCAGCCGCGGATCGCGAGCAGGCCGGCCAGCTCTCCCTGGGAGCCGGCGTTCGGCTGGACGGAGACGCGGTCGTACCCGGTGATCTCCGCCAGCCAGCCCTCGAGCTGGGTGATGAGCTCGTAGTAGCCCTGCGCCTGCTCGATGGGCGCGAACGGGTGGACCCCCCCGAACTCCGGCCACGTCACCGGCTCCATCTCGGCGGTGGCGTTGAGCTTCATCGTGCAGGAGCCAAGCGGGATCATGCCGCGGTCGAGCGCGTAGTCGCGGTCGGAGAGGCGGCGCAGGTAGCGGAGCATCGCCGTCTCCGACCGGTGCTCCGAGAAGACCGGGTGCGTGAGGAACGGCGTCGTCCTTCTGAGCGCCTCGGGCAGCGCTTCGGGGGCGTCCTCGACCGTGGCCTCGACGCCGAACGCGCTCAGCACCGCCTCGACGTGCGCCGGCTCGGTGACCTCGTCGACCGAGACGCCGACGGTGGTTGAGTCGACCAGGCGCAGGTTGATGCCGGCCTCGGCGGCCCTGGCCACGACCGCGGCCGCGTCGGGCACCGTGGCGGTGACCGTGTCGAAGAACGCCGCCGCCCCGACTTCCACGCCGCCGTTACGCAGCCCGGCGGCGAGCGCGCCGGCCAGCCGGTGGACGCGCGTCGCGATCGCGGTCAGCCCCTCGGGGCCGTGGTAGACGGCGTACATCCCCGCCATGACCGCGAGCAGGACCTGGGCGGTGCAGATGTTGCTCGTCGCCTTCTCGCGGCGGATGTGCTGCTCGCGGGTCTGGAGGGCGAGCCGGTAGGCGGGGTGCCCGTCGGCGTCGACGCTCACGCCGACCAGCCTGCCGGGAAGGCTGCGTTCGAGCCCGGCCCTGACCGCCATGAACGCCGCGTGCGGGCCGCCGTACCCGAGCGGGACCCCGAACCGCTGGCTGCTCCCGACGACGACGTCGGCGCCCTGCTCCCCCGGCGGGGTCAGCAGCGTCAGCGCGAGCAGGTCGGTCGTCACCGCGACCAGGGCGCCGCGCTCGTGCGCGGCCGTGATCAGCGGCGCGAGGTCGCGTACCTCGCCCGTTGACCCAGGGTAAGAGAGGAGCACGCCGAACGCCTCGACCTCAGGCAGAGCCTGACCGTCGAACGTCTGTACGACGATCCCCAGCGGCTCGGCGCGGGTCGCCACGACGGCGAGCGTCTGCAGGTGCGTGTCGGCGTCGACGAGGAACACCGCGTCCTCGCCGGCCTTGCTGATGCGCCGGGTCAGCGCCATCGCCTCGGCGGCGGCGGTCGCCTCGTCGAGGAGGGAGGCGTTGGCCGTCGGGAGGCCGGTGAGGTCGGCGACCATCGTCTGGAAGTTGAGCAACGCCTCCAGCCTGCCCTGGCTGATCTCCGGCTGGTACGGGGTGTACGCCGTGTACCACGCCGGGCTCTCCAGGACGTTCCGCCGGATCACCGGCGGGGTGACGGTGTCGCTGTAGCCGGTGCCGATCATCGAGACCATCGGCGTGTTGCGGCGGGCCAGCGCACGCAGCTCGGCCAGCGCCTGCCCCTCCGACGCCGGCGCCGGCAGGTCCAGGATCCTGTCGGCGATCGTCGCGGGAACCGCGGCGGCGGTGAGGTCGTCGAGGGAGCCGTACCCGAGGACGGCGAGCATCTTCGCCTGCTCGTCCGGGGACGGGCCGATGTGGCGTTCGGCGAACGGCACGGTCGCGGGGACGTCCAAGGGCTGGCGGTCGGACACGAGGCCTCCAGAGGCACGGCGTCGGCGCCGCGCACGCGGCGGCCGGCCTCCCCGCTCTGTCATCACGACCTGAGAGTCCCGCGCCGGTGTCGGGCGCTTGCCCCGTCGGTGAGGCGCGCGAGCGCCTGCTTTCCAGAGTCGCCTCGTCCGCGCGGTCGGGTGGCCTGAGAGATTTTCCGGGGAGGGGTTGCTCCTTCGGCGCCGGCGGCTGGCTTGCCGCCGGACTCTCCCGCGCGTTGTCTGCAGCGCCTCCACGGTACCAGTGGATCTGTGGGGGGCGGGTACGGCGTGCCGGTGCGGCGACTGAAGGAGCGCGGCGGGACTAGCCGCGCCGGTACGCCGTACCCGCCTTTGGGGGGTCGACTTACCGACAAAGCGCTTTAGGCACCGCGCTGGCGGCGTCGGGCGGAGAGCTCGTCGCCCGCGTGCGCCGCGGCGGACTCCTCCTCGGGGCGTTCGCCGGGGAGCTGGGCCAGGTCGCCCTCGACCTCGCGAACGACACGGCCGACCGCGATCGCGAAGACCCCCTGGCCGCCCTGCAGCAGGTCGACGACCTCGTCGGGGGACGTGCACTCGTACACCGTCGTGCCGTCGGACAGCAGGGTGATCTCGGCGAGGTCCTCGGCGCCGCCGGCGCGGAGCTGGCCGACGGCCGTACGGATGTTCTGCAGCGAGATGCCGGTGTCGAGGAGCCGGCGGACGAGCTTGAGGACGAGGACGTCGCGGAACGAGTACAGCCGCTGCGTCCCCGACCCCGACGCGTCGCGGACGCTGGGGGTGACGAGGCCGGTGCGGGCCCAGTAGTCGAGCTGGCGGTACGTGATCCCGGCGACCGCGCAGGCGGTCGGGCCGCGGTACCCGACGCCCTCCTCGGGCGGGGCGGGCACGCCCTCGGTGAACAGCGCCTCCTGGACCGGGGCGCCACCGTCGCCGGCGTCGTCTCCCTGAACTGCGTCCAGGCCCGCCCCCGCGCCGGGTCCCGCCCCGGCGGCGTCGTCGTCCGCGCCGCGCCGTTCGTCAGTCACGCTGACCGCCCTCCTGCCGCCGCAACGCTCCCTGGCCCCCGGTGCGCTCGTGTGGGGGCACGGTAGGGAGGCTCGATGTCAGGGTCAACGACAACCGGCGGCGTGTCGTTTTGCTCATTCTCAAGTCGAGGTTGAGGGTTTGTGCGGGGTCAAGCACGACTGGAGGCTGGCCCATCGGGCCGCCTCAGCCCGTCGTGTTGAAGTCGTCGGGCGAGATCTGGTCGAGGAACTCGCGGAACTTCTCGACCTCGGTCTCCTGCTCGTCCGCGATGGGGATGCCGGCCTCGGCGAGCACGGACTCCTCGGCGAAGATCGTCACGCCCATGCGCATCGCGAGCGCGATCGCGTCGGAGGGCCTGGCGGAGACCTCCGCTCCCCCCTCGAAGACGAGGTTCGCGTAGAACACGCCGTCCTGGAGGTCGGTGATGTGCACCGCAGTGATCGTCGCGCCGAGCGCGTCGCAGATGTCCTTCATGAGGTCGTGCGTCATCGGCCGCGCCGTGACGATCTGCTGCTGGGCGAACGCGATCGCGGTCGCCTCGACAGCGCCGATCCAGATCGGAAGGTAGCGGTCGCCGTCGACCTCCTTGAGCAGGACGATCGGCTGGTTGGTCGGCAGCTCGACGCGGACGCCGACGACCGTGACCTCGTTCATCGGGACCCCTCCGCGGCACTCGTCGGCTGACCGCCCGAACCTACACCGCGAACGGCGTCGTGAACCGTTCGGGACGCTACCGAGTCAGGCCGGGCTTCAGCCCGGCGCGGACCAGGGTCGAGTGGAGGCGGATCGACAGGGCGGCGAGTTCGCGGACGGTCTCGTCGGCGCGGGCCCGCGCCTCGGGGTTGCGCTGGCGGACCAGCGGGGCCACGACCTGCTCGAACAGCCCGATCTCGCGGTCGGCCGCGCTCTTGAACGGCCGCAGGTGCCGCGCCTCGATGCCGAACCGGGACATCTCGGCCACGGTCTTGGCCACGACGAGCGAGTCGCCGTCGTAGAACGAGCCGCCGGGCCGCGGCGCGACGAGGCCGTACTGCTCGAGCTGGTCGAGCTGCTCCATGTCGAGGCCGGCCGCGGTCGCGAGCTCTTCGCGGGTCAGCCGGATGTCGCTCATGTCGCGGATGAACGCCTCCGGGCCTGGCAGCCCGTCGACGGCCGTCAGCGCGCGGGGCACCTGTGGGGACGCGTCGGCGCCGGCGGCGGGCTCGAGGCCGCGGTCGAGCGCCTCGAGGTGCTGCTTGATGACGCGCAGCGGGAGGTAGTGGTCGCGCTGGGCGGAGAGGACGTAGCGCAGGCGGGAGACGTCGTCGCGGGAGAACTTGCGGTACCCCGACGACGTGCGCTCGGGCTCGATGAGCCCCTCGGACTCCAGGAAGCGGATCTTGGAGATCGTCACGTCGGGGAAGTCGCCGCGCAGCTGCGACAGCACCTCCCCGATGCTCATGAACGCCTTGCGCGCGCCGGTGCTCACGCTCACTCCCCGCCCCGCCCGCCGGCGAAGAACACCAGCCTGAACTTGCCGATTTGCACCTCGTCCCCGCCGGAGAGCTCGGTCTCGTCGATCCGCTCGCGGTTGAGGTAGGTCCCGTTGAGGCTGCCGACGTCGCGGACGACGAACCGGGAGCCGTCGCGGCGGAACTCCGCGTGCCGCCGGGACACCGTCACGTCGTCGAGGAAGATGTCGCTCTCCGGGTGCCGGCCCGCGGTGGTGACGTCCTTGTCGAGGAGGAACCGGCTCCCGGCGTTGGGCCCCCGCTTGACGACGAGCAGCGCCGAGCCCGCGGGCAGCGCCTCGACGGCGGCCGTGTCCTCGCCGTGCTCCTCGTCGCCGTGCTCGGTCTCGAGCGCCTGGATGGCGATGGTCGAGGTGGTCTCGGTCGGCGACTCCCCCGGCGCCTTGCCCAGCGGGGACCCGCACTGGGCGCAGAAGTGGCTGTCCGGGAGGTTCGCATGGCCGCAGCGAGGACACGTCACGCGGGCTTCTCCCTCGGTCGTCGGCCGCGCGGCCGGTGTCGGCCGTTCGGGTGCTGCGGAGGCTAGTTGCCCGCCGGACCGAGGGTCAACCAGAGGTCCAAAGTTGTGGACAACTCGGAAACCTCAACCCTTGAGTTCACAGTGAGAGTTGAGCGTGGGTCAGCCCTGCGACACGCTCGCGCCGTACGCCGCGGCGTCCAGGAGCCCGTCGAGCGACGCCGGGTCCGCCGGCCGCAGCTCGGCGATCCAGCCGTCGCCGTACGGGTCGCTGTTGAGCAGCTCGGGCTGCGCGTCGAGGCGCTCGTTGCGGGCCACGACGGCGCCGGCGAGGGGCGCGTAGACGTCGGAGACGCTCTTCGTCGACTCGACCTCCCCGAGGGAGTCCCCCGGGCTCACGTCGGAGCCGACGGCCGACACCGAGACGTACACGATGTCCCCGAGCGCCTCCTGGGCGTACGAGGTGATCCCGATGCGGACGATGCCGTCCTCGTCGGGACCGCTCACCCACTCGTGCTCGGCGGTGTAACGCAGCTCCTCGGGGTACGACACGCGGGCTCGCTCTCTCGTGGTGGGGTTCCGGCCTGGGGTCAGTCGGCGGCGGCGCGAGCGTAACGGGGCGCCGAAAGCGGCCGCAAGGCGTCCACGACGACCCGGTCGCGCTGGTCGATCTCGGTCGAGGCGCCGCTGCGGGCGCTCACGCTGTCGATGACGCCGCCGGGGATCTCCATGGCGTCGGCGAGCGTGTGCGGATCGCCGATCGCGAGGAACACGTACGGCGCCCGCAGCGGCTTGGCGTCGGCGAGCACGCCGGCCCCGGCGTCGGTGAAGAAGCTCGACGCGGTGAGCCGGACGCCGTTGACCTGCATCGCCTCGGCGCCGGCGTCGCGGAGCTCCTGCATGGTGTCGAGCAGCACGTCGGCGGTCACCGCGTGCTCGGGGTCCTTGATCGTGAGCTGGACGCCGGGGCCGGTCGCGGCCACGGTGCCGGCCAGGATGCGGAGCACGTCGCGGCGGCGGCGGGTCTCCTCCAGCGCGGCCGCGTCCTGCCCCGCGCCGCCGCTGAGCCGGTCGCGGGTGCGTTCGAGGTCCTCGATCTCGCCGCGCAGCCGCTCGCCGCGGGCCGTGAGGTCCTCGAGGATCCGCACCAGGTCCTCCTGGCGGGCCGAGGCGAACCGCGACGACTCGTGCGTGGTCCGCAGCTGCACGACGAGCGCGAAGCCGAGCACGGCGAGAATCGCGCCGATGAGGAGCTGGCTGCGGCGCGGGGAGCTGCTCATGCGCGGAAGAGGTGGCGGCGGATGGCGGCGAGGTTCTGGAAGATCCGGATGCCGAGCACGACGATGACCGCCGTCGAGAGCTGGCCGCCGACGCCGAGCTGGTCGCCGAGGAAGACGAGGAGGGCGGCGAGGAGGGCGTTCGAGACGAACGACACCACGAACACCTTGTCGTCGAAGATCTTGTCCAGCAGCGCCCGCACGCCCCCGAACACCGCGTCCAGCGCCGCGACGACGGCGATCGGGAGGTACGGCTGCAGCCACAGCGGCACCGAAGGCTGCAGCAGCAGGCCCAGGACGACACCCAGAACGAGCGCGATGCCGGGTATCACGGTGCCCCCTTCGTCCCTGCAGGCGTGGCGTGCCGCAGGCGGGACGTCTCGCTCCCCGGGAGGTCGAGGCGTTCCGCGCGGTCCACGTCGAACCGTAGACCGAAGGCTTCGACGTACGTCCGGAACCGCCGCCCCGTGGGGCTGTCCACGAACGCAGGCTCCAGGTCGTCCGGGTCCCCGACGGCGCGGACGACGTACGGCGGGGACACCGGCCGGTAGTCGACGAGGATCGCCTCGCCCGCCTCGCGGATGGCCGTGAGCGAGCCGATGCGGCGGTCGTTGACGGTGACGGCCTCGGCGCCGGCCGCCCAGAGGGCGTTGACGACGTTCTGCAGGTCGGAGTCGGTGATGCGGTTCTCGGTGTCGTCGCCGGCCATCTCGGCGTCGTCGAGCGTGACGACGAGGCCGGGGCCGCGGACCCGCGCTCCCCCGGCGGCGAGCTCCAGCTTGGCCAGCTCGTCGGAGAGCGCGCGGCCCGCGGTGGACTGCCGCAGCGCGGCCTCGCGGGCGGCGGCGGTCTCGCGGCGGAGGCGGTCCTGCTCGGCGGCGAGGCGGTCGGTGGCGGACGTCCGGCGCTGCGCCTCCTCGACGAGCGACGCGCGGATGCGGGCGGCGGCCGGCGCGCGGTCGCGGGTCTGCGCGGCGGCGACGCCCCAGATGCCGCCGAGCGCGAGCAGCGCGGTCAGGGCGAGCGCGGTCGTGGCGCGCGGCGGCGTGGCGGAGGGGTCGGCGGCGCGGCGGGCGGCGGCCTCGACGTACCCGGGGTCGACAGTGATCGTCGTTATGTCTACAAAGAGCGATGGCGACACAAAGGGGTGCGCGTCCGCACGCGGCGGCGTCCCCGAGTCGGTCACGCGCTCATTCTGCACAGGTCAGTGGCCGGCCGCCTCGACCACGGCGGCCCACTCCTCGAGCAGCTCGGACGCCGCGTGCGGGTCGGGGCCCTCCGCCCAGAGGTGCGTGACCGCCTCGGCCGGGTCGGGCAGCACGAGCGCCCAGCGGCCGTCGGACTCGACCACGCGGACGCCGTCGGTCGTGTCCAGCTCGCGGCCCGCCGCGGCCTCGACCACGGACCGCATGACCAGCCCCTTCGCCGCCCAGGGGGTGGGCACTGACTGGCGGAGGACGTGCGCGTTGGGGATGCGGGCGTCGATCTGGCTGATGGTGAGATTGGTGCGCGCGACGAGGCCGGCCAGCCGTACGAACGCCGCCACGCCGTCGAGCGCCGCGCTGAACTCCGGCACGACCACGCCGCCGCGCCCGTCGCCGGCGAAGATCACGCCCGGCTCGCGGGCGGCCGTGACGAGGTCGTACGGCGACTGCGACGTCCACGTCACGTCCACCCCGTGGAACCGCGTCACCATCTCGGCGATCCGCGTCGTCGTGACGGGCAGGACGACCCGGCCGGTACGGCGTTCGGCCGCGACGAGGTCGAGGATGACGAGCAGCGCCCGGTCGTCGTGGATGAGCACGCCGCGCTCGTCGACGAGCGCGATCCGCTCCCCCGCGTGGTCGAAGCGGACGCCGAAGTGCGCCTTCGATGCGTTGACGAGCTCGCCGAGGCGCTCGATGCCGCGCATGTGGTCGGCCAGCGACTCGGTCGTGTACGTCTCGTCCAGCTGCCCGTTGATCGTCAGGACGTCGACGCCGAGGCGGCCGAGCAGCGTCGGGAGCACGAGGCTGGCGCTGCCGCCCGCCGTGTCCACGACCACCTTCAGCCCGGCCTCGCGGATGCCGGAGACGTCGACGCAGTTGAGCAGCTCCTGCGTGTACTGCTCCATCGTGCGGCTCGGGAACGTCAGCTCCGCGATCTCGCCGGGGAACGCCCGCCGGAACTCCTCGCGGTAGAACACCCGCTCCAGCTTGCGCTGCGCCGCCAGGCTGAGGTCGGCGCCGTTGCCGTCGAGGAACACGATGTCGAGGCTCTGCGGGTCGCCACGCGTGGTACGGAGCGTGATCCCGCCGACCGCGTCGCCGATCGCGACGTCGAAGCGGGTGACCGGCGTCGGCGCCACCTCGAGGTCGCGGACGTTGATCGCGCTCGCCGTGAGCGCGGAGATGACCGCGCGCTTGAGCGCCCGCGCCGCGCGGGACGAGTCGCGGCTCGTCGTGACGACGCTGCCCTTCTTGAGCGTCGTGGCGTACGCGCTCGCGAGGCGTACGGCCAGCTCGGGGGTGATCTCCACGTTCACCAGGCCGGAGACGCCGCGCGGGCCGAACAGGTTGCGCTGGCCGCGGCTCTCCCAGATGACCGACGTGTTCACCAGGGCGCCGGCCTCGATCGTCTTGAACGGGTACACCTTCACCCCGTGCGAGAGGAACGCCTCCTCCTCGATGACGCACTCGTCACCGACGACGGCGCCCTCCTCGATGCGCGCGGCCCGCATGACGTCGGTGTTCTTGCCCACGACGCAGCCGCGGAGGTTGGTCTGCGGGCCGATGAAGACGTTGTCGTGGATGACCGCCCGGTGCAGGAACGCGCCGCTCTTCACGACGACGTTGCTCCCCAGCACGGTGAACTCGCGCAGCTCCGCGCCGGCCTCGACCTTGGCGTAGTCGCCGATGTACAGCGGGCCGCTGAGGATCGCGCCCGGGTCCACCTCGGCGCCCTCGGCCACCCAGACGCCCGGCGACATCTCGAAGCCGTCGATCTCGACGTCCACCTGACGGTTGAGCACATCGGCCTGCGCCTTGATGTAGCTCTCGTGCGTGCCGACGTCCTCCCAGTAGCCCTCGGCGATGTAGCCGAACAGCGGCGCGCCCTCCGCCAGCAGCTTGGGGAACACGTCGCCCGACCAGTCCACGACCTGGCCCTCGGCGACGTGGTCGAAGACCTCGGGCTCCATGACGTAGATGCCGGTGTTGGCGGTGTCGGAGAACACCTGGCCCCACGTCGGCTTCTCGAGGAACCGGTCGATCCGCCCGTCCTCGTCGGTGATGACGATGCCGAACTCCAGCGGGTTGGGCACCCGCTTGAGGCAGACGGTGACCAGCGCGCCCTGCTTCTTGTGGTACTCGACGAGCGCCGTGAGGTCGATGTCGGTGAGCGCGTCGCCGCTGATGACGAGGAACGGCTCGTCCCGCAGCCGGTCCTCGGCGTTCTTCACGCTGCCCGCGGTGCCGAGCGGCTCGACCTCGGTGGCGTAGTCGAGGCTCATCCCGAGCTCGTCGCCGTCGCCGAAGTAGTTGCGGATGAGGCTGGCGAGGAACTGCACCGTCACCACGGTCTCGGTGAGCCCGTGCCGCCTCAGCAGGCGGAGGACGTGCTCCATGATCGGCTTGTTCACGATCGGGAGCAGGGGCTTCGGCTGGTTCGCGGTCATCGGCCGCAGCCGGGTGCCCTCGCCCCCAGCCATCACGACCGCCCTCACGCCAACGCTCCCTTCGCCGCGCGCTCGCCCGGCGTGGGTGGCGTACCCCCGGGCGAGCCGGGGCGAACCAGCAGCCGGACCTGGCGCGCGTACAGCACGCCGGCCCACCAGTAGAGCGCGATCCCCCAGATGGCGAAGCCCCAGCCGAGGGCCCGGCCGATGTCGGACGCGGTGTTGCTCCCCGCGCCGAGCAGCAGCAGCGGGAACGAGAACAGCAGGTTGTACGTCGCCGCCTTGCCCATGAAGTGCACAGGCAGCGGCCCGTACCCGTGCCTCTTCAGCACGGGCAGCAGCGCGGCGAGGAACACATCACGCGCCAAAAGTATCAAGGTCAGGTAGAGAGGAAGAATCCCGCGCACCGTGAAGGCCAACACTGTCGTCAAGATGTAGAGCCTGTCGGCCAACGGGTCCAGCAGTTGCCCGACGCGGCTGATGAGACCGTACTTGCGGGCGATCTTGCCGTCGAAGTAGTCGGTCCACCCGCTCGCGGCGAGGACGACGATCGCCCAACCGTCGGCCTCGGGTCCGAGCAGCAGCCAGAGGAAGAGGGGGACGCCGAGGAGGCGGAGGAAGGAGAGGACGTTCGGGACCGTGAGGACGCGGTCGCTGACGGGTGCGTCGCCTGCGTCGGCTGCAGCGCCGGTCACGCCGGTCACGGACACCTCCCGCTCGCGCGTCGCGGCCGGCCAGCCGCGGCGCGTACGTCGGTCGCCCGAGTATGTCATCCGGCGCCGGTCGCGTGTCGGCGCGGGTTCCGGGGCGGCGGGGAGCCGCGTCTCGTACGCGGCCCGCCCCGTGTGCTCTCTGTCGGGACGACAGGATTTGAACCTGCGACCCCTTGACCCCCAGTCAAGTGCGCTACCAAGCTGCGCCACGTCCCGGCGCCCCGGCATGGGTCGTACTGCGTGCTGCCGAGGTGCGGTGCGGATCGTAACAGGATCGGGCCCCGCTCCCCCAAGGCGTTGCCGCGCTCGCCCGGGTCGTCGGGCCGGACGGCGTGACGTTATGTCGCCCCGCGCGGCGCGCGGCCGTACCTCCGACACCCCGCCGCTCAGCGTCCGCGCTTCGCCCGGCGCTCCTTGACCTTGACCTGGACGTCGAGCGGCGTGCCGGGGAAGCCGAAGTCCTCGCGGAGCCGGCGTTCGACGAAGCGAAGGTAGCCGGGCTCGAGCGGGCCGCTGGTGAACAGCACGAACTTCGGCGGCCGCGTCCCCGCCTGGGTCGCGAAGAGGACCCGGGGCGCCTTGCCACCGCGCGGCGGCGGGGGCGTACGGCCGACGACGTCCGAGATCCAGGAGTTGAGGCGGGCCGTCGGGATCCGCTGCTCCCACGACGCGAGCGCGATATCGAGGGCAGGGCCGAGCTTGTCGACGCCGCGGCCGGTCCTGGCGCTGATGTTGACGCGCGGCGCCCAGGCGGTGCGGCCGAGGTCCATCTTCAGCTCGCGTTCGAGGTCCTCGTGCCGCTCCTCGTCCAGCAGGTCCCACTTGTTGACGGCGAGGACGAGCGCCCGGCCGGCCTCGACGACGGTGGCGAGGACGCGCTGGTCCTGCTCGGTGAGGCGTTCGGCGGCGTCGACCAGCACGATCGCGACCTCGGCGGCGTCGAGCGCCTGCACCGTGCGTACGGACGAGTAGTACTCGGCGCCCGTCGCCTCCCGGACCCGCCTTCTCAGCCCCGCCGTGTCGACAAAGCGGTAGGTCGCTCCATCGATCTGTACCAGCGAGTCCACCGGGTCGCGCGTGGTGCCGGCGACGTCGTCGACGAGCACGCGCTCGGCGCCGAGCAGGCGGTTGAGCAGCGAGGACTTGCCGACGTTCGGGCGGCCGATGAGCGCGACGCGGCGCGGGCCCCCCTCGTCGTCGGTCTCCGGCGGCGCGTCGGGCAGCACCGCGAGGATCGCGTCGAGGAGGTCACCGCTCCCCCGGCCGTGCACGGCGCTGACCGGGAGCGGCTCGCCGAGGCCGAGCGACCAGAGCTCGGTCGCGTCGGACTCGGTGCGCTCGTCGTCGACCTTGTTCGCGGCGAGGACCACCGGGCGCTTCGAGCGCTGGAGGATCTTGGCGACGATCCGGTCCGCGTCGGTCGCGCCGACCGTCGCATCGACGACCATGAGCACGGCGTCCGCCGCGGCGACCGCGACCTCGGCCTGCTCGGCGACGCGCGCGGACAGTCCCTCGGCGTCCGGGTCCCAGCCGCCGGTGTCGACCACGGTGAACGCCCGACCGCTCCACGACGTGTCGTACGCCACCCGGTCGCGCGTCACGCCCGGCACGTCCTCGACGACCGCCTCGCGGCGGCCGAGGAACCGGTTGACCAGTGTCGACTTGCCGACGTTCGGGCGGCCGACGACGGCGAGGACCGGGAGGCGGCCCCGCTCCGTGGCGTCGTTCTCGGTCATCGAGGGGTCCCGTCTCGCTCGGTCTCGGCGCGGCGCAGGACCGCCTCGCAGTGGGCGACGTGCGCGGCGAGCGCGACGCGGATCTCCTCGGCGGCCTTGGCGACGGCGCTCCGGGCGCGCGGGTTCGCCGGCACCTCGACCGTGAACGGCTCCCCGAACACCACGTGCACCCGGCTCCCCCAGCGCGGCATCTTGCCGCCGTTCGGCAGCGCGCGCTCGGTCCCGAGGCAGGCGACGGGGACGATGGGGACGCCGGGGCAGCGGAGGGCGACGTAGGCGATGCCGTGCTGGATGGTCACCAGCTCACCGGTGCCGCGCGAGCCCTCGGGGAACATGCCGAGCACCTCGCCGCGGTTCAGCACCTCGAGCGCGCGGCGCAGCGCCTCCCTGTCGGGACGGCCGCGGTCGACGGGGATCTGGCCGAGGCGCATCAGCGTGCGGCTCCACAGGCCGGCGAACAGCTCCGACTTCGCGAGGAAGCTGGCGGGCCGCGGCACGAACGCCGCCACCAGCGGCGCATCCAGCAGGCCCCGGTGGTTCCCCGCGAGGAGAACGGGACCACTGGACGGAACTCGATCTAAACGTCCAACCCTCACGTCGAGGACTAGGCGGATCACGCCACGACCGGCAACCCTCAGGATGCCGTAGAGACGGTCGTCCCGCGGAACGTCCGGCAGGCGGCGGCGGCGCGGACTGACCGGCGGCTCGTACGTCAGCTGCGGCAGGATGCTCATGACCGTCCCCCTTCGTGCCGCGGCGAGCCCGCAGCACCGTTGCTCTCCGTGGTCTTGGTGCGCCGGCGCCCCGTGAGCCCGCGCCGGGCGGCCGCCGCGAGCACCTCACCCACGACCTCGTCGACCGTCCTGTTCGTCGAGTCGACGACGAGGGCGTCGGCGGCCTGGGTGAGCGGGCTCGCGGCGCGGGTGGAGTCGTGTTCGTCGCGGCGCTCGATGTCGGCGCGGGTGTCATCCACCGCGGCGCCGTCCCCCACGGCGGCGAACTGCCGGTGCCGCCGGGCCGCCCGCGCCTCGCTCGAGGCTGTCAGGAAGACCTTCAGCGGCGCGTCGGGCGCCACCACGGTGCCGATGTCGCGGCCCTCGACGACGATGTCGCCGGCGGCCATCAGCTCCTGCTGGCGGCGGACCATCGCCGCCCGCACCCCGGGGACGGCGGAGACCGCGGAGACGGCGTTGGTCACCTCGCGGGAGCGGATCGGCGAGGACACGTCGGTGCCGTCGATGACGATCGTGGGCCGGCGCGGGTTGGTGCCAGGCTCGATGCTCGCGGTGTCGGCGAGCTCACCGAGGGCGGCGGCGTCGGTGAGGTCGATCTCGCGCTCGAGCGCCCGCCAGGTCAGGGCGCGGTACATCGCACCGGTGTCGAGGTAGCGAAAGCCGAGTCGTTGCGCGACCCGGCGGGCCACCGTGCTCTTGCCGCTCCCGGACGGGCCGTCGATCGCGACGACCGTCGACGCCGTACCGGACGAGGGGCGGGGTCCGTGCGCTGCCACGACCACCGTCCCTCCGCGAAAGTGACCGCCACGCGGCGGCCGTCGGTCAGCCTAGCGGCCTGCCGACGCGCACCCAAGCCGGTAGAACGCTATGTCGACATTATGCTCAGCGTGCGTGCGATCCCCAGGGGCCGCGGGTCCCTGCGCCGACAGTGTCCGCCTGCACACCGCGACATGTCGATAAAGAACTCAGTCGTTACGGTGCGCCGCCAGCCCCGCCGAGACCAGCGCCGCGATGAGCCGGTCGGCCTGGTCGGGGCGGACGTCGAGGTCGACGTAGCCCACAGGGTGGTCCGGCGCGTGCTCGATCGACACGTCCTCGACGTTGACGCCGGCCTCGCCCGCGACGCCGAAGAGCCGCGCCAGCTCACCCGGCCGGTCGGGCAGGACGACGCCGACCCTGGCCCAGGCCGGCTTGGGTGCGGCGGCCTTGCCCGGCAGGAGGCTCCGGGCGGCGCGACCCGCCGAGACGAGCCGCTCGACGGCGGCGGCGTCGCCTGCCTCGAGCGACGCGGCCACGGTGGCGAGCGCCTCGCTGACCGTGCGCAGCTCGGCCGCGAGGGGCCCGGCGTTACCGGCGGCGATCGACGCCCAGAGCACCGGGTCCGAGTCGGCCAGGCGCGTGGTGTCACGGAACCCCTGCCCGGCGAGTGACGGCGCGTCCGGGCCGGCGGCCGCCAAGCGGGTCGCCAGCGCGCTCGCGACGAGCTGCGGCGTGTGGGACACCGCGGCCAGGACGGCGTCGTGCGTGGGGGCGTCGACGACCGCGGTACGCGCTCCGCAGCGCCGCGCCAGCTCCTCGGTGTCAGCCCGGGCGGTCGCGGACGTCGCCGCCGACGGGCAGACGACCCACACCGCACCGTCGAAGAGCTCGGGCTGTGCGGCCCCGGGGCCGCCGCGCTCCCGACCCGCGATCGGGTGACCACCACAGAAGCGGCTGGACAGATCAAGGCTGAGCGTCTCGATCTCGCCTAGAACTTTAGTCTTAGTACTGGCTACATCACTCACTGTCGCAGTGAGATTGAGACGTAGAAGTCGAGTTACGACCTCCCCGGCGACGGCAGGTGGAACCGCGACGACGACGTGGTCACAGCCCGCCAGTGCGTCCCACTCCCCCGCCCGGCCGGCCCCGAGCGCGGCCGCCGCGGTAGCCCGGCCGGCATCGGCGTCGACGAGTACCACCTCCTGGCCTCGCCGGGCCAGCGCCAGCCCGATCGAGGTGCCCATCAGGCCGGCCCCCACGACGCCGACACGGTCGACGGTCACTGCGGCAGGTCCGTCCGCAGCGAGACCGCGCCGCGCAGGTAGACGTGGCGGATCTCGGCGCGGGTGCGGTCGGACTCGAAGTGGGCCAGCAGGCGGAGGACCCGCGGCATGGCGTTCGGGACGTCGATCTCGGTCGCGCAGAGCAGGGGCACGTCGGTGATGCCGAGCTGGCGGGCGGCGTACGCGGGGAACTCCGAGGTGAGGTCGGGCGTCGCCGTGAAGATGACGCTGATGAGGTCGGACGGCGTGATGCCGTTGCGCCAGAGGACCGCCGAGACGAGCTCGCTCGTCGCCTCGAGGACGACGTCGCGCTCGTCGCGGTCGACCTGCGTCGCGCCCCGTACTGCCCGGACCGCCATGGCTTCCCTTCGTCGGCTCGGGACACCTTAGCGGCAGATCGCCGTGCCGCGACAACGACATGGCCGTGTCGTGCTTTGGCGCGTTGTCGACTTAGGTCGCTGTCGGTACGACACCATGACGCCACAGCGACTGCCGAGCGGGACCGGGGCATGAGTCAGGCATGGGGGCTGGCCCGTGCGTATCTGGATCTGTTTATCGATTTATCACTGCCGGGCGAAGACTGACACTCATCGACGTTGTGGTTGGCATCGCTAGGGATTCAGTTGCTTGTCGACAAAGTGCTGTGTAGCCAACATGCTTCAGCGCTCTACTGCGTCGTCGCCTTGTAGAGCGAGCGGACTTCCGGCTGCGCGAGGTGGCGGACCCTGCCGGGGCGGAGCTCGCCGAGCGACAGCGGGCCGATCGAGGTCCGGACCAGCCGGACGACGGGGTGCCCGAGCGCGTCGAACATCCGGCGGATGACCCGGTTGCGGCCGTCGTGGATGACGAGCTCGAGCTGGGTGGCCGCGTCGGTGCCGGCGACGACGCGGGCGGCGTCCGCCCGGGCCGGCCCGTCGTCGAGCTCGACGCCCGAACGCAGCTGCGCGGCGAGCCGCCGGCTGGGCCGTCCGTCGATCTGCACGAGGTACGTCTTGGGGACCGCGAACGACGGGTGCGTGAGCCGGTGCGCGAGGTCGCCGTCGTTGGTGAGGAGGAGCAGTCCCTCGCTGTCGGCGTCGAGGCGGCCGACATGGAAGACCCGGGCCTCCCGGTCGGCCACGTAGTCGCCGACACAGGGCCGCCCCTGGTCGTCCGACATCGTCGTGAGGACGCCGCGGGGCTTGTTCAGGGCCAAGTAGACCTGGTCGGGCACGACGGGGACGGGCACGCCGTCGACGGCGACCAGGTCCTTGGCCGGGTCGATGCGGGTGCCGAGCTCGCGGACGACCTTGCCGTTGACCGCGACACGTCCGGCGACGATGAGGTCCTCGGAGGCACGACGCGAGGCGATTCCGCTAGACGCCAACACCTTCTGTAGACGGATACCGCTGACTTCGTCCAAAGGTCGACCTCAGAGTGAGACGTTACGCGGAGTCGGAGAGGTCATCGACGTTGACGGGAAGCAGCGGAGCGAGGTTGGGCAGCTCGTCGAGGCTGTTGAGGCCGAGGCGTTCGAGGAAGTAGGGCGTGGTGACGTAGAGGTGCGCGCCACCCGGGCCCTCCTCCCCCGCCTCCGCGATGAGGCCGCGGCTGAGCAGGGTACGGACGACGCCGTCGACGTTGACGCCACGGATGGCGGCGACGGACTGGCGGCTGACCGGCTGGCGGTACGCGATCACCGCGAGAGTCTCCAGGGCCGCCTGCGTGAGCCTGGCCTGCTGCCCGTCGAGCACGAACCGCTCGACGTACGCCGCGCAGTCGGGCGCCGTGTAGAGGCGCCAGCCGCCGGCGACCTGGCGCAGCTCGAAGCCGCGCCCGTCGCGCAGGTAGTCGTCGGCGAGGTCCTCCAGCGCGCCGAGCACGGTGGCGCGAGGTTCCTCGAGCACCTGGGCGAGCTCGACCTCGGCGACGGGCTGGTCGACGACGAGCAGGATCGACTCGATGATCTTGCGCAGTGGCGGCGCGGCCGCGTCGAGGGGTTCGGGAGCGTCGTCGGAGCCGTCGTACGCCGCCTCGCCGGGGTCGGGACCGTCGGCGTGCGCCTCCGGCTCCGCGTCGAAGCCGCTGTCCACGCCGTCCCCGACGTCGTCGGCGGCCGCCGCGGCCAGCGCGCCGTCCGTTATGTCAATCTCGGCCGCGGGGGCCGGTACCTCGGAGACCCCCTCCGCGAAGCCCTCCTCGCCCCACTCGCGCTCGTCAGACATCGGCCGGCTCCTCGGGACCGGAGGCGCCCTCGCCGGTACCGGCGGGCTCGGGCAGCGGGCCGCCGTCGTACTCCTCGACGGCGAGGTACGCCGACGCGGCCGCCTCGTGCCCGGTCCACCGGCACTGCAGGTCGCCGAGCGGCACGATCTGCTCGAACGCCACGTGCCCCTCACGGAACAGCTCCAGCAGCGCCAGGAAGCGCGCCACGACCTCGATCGTCTCCGTGCAGTCCGAGCAGAGCGCGCGGAACGACGTCGTCCCGACCTCGGCGAGTCGCTGTGCCAGCATCACGGCCTGCTCGCGCACGCTCACGCGCATGTGGTGGACGTGGTCGACGGCGACGGCGGCCGGCTCGCGCGGGGTCAGCGCGCGGACGGCGAGCGCCGCGAACTGGTCGAGGCCGATGCCGATGAGCACGTCGGGCACGGCGGCGGCGTACCGCGGCTCGAGGCTGACGTCGCGGGGCACCCGGCGGGTCTCCTGCGTCATGAGGCCGGCGAGGATCGCGGCGGCCTCCTTGTACGCGCGGTACTGCAGCAGCCGCGCGAAGAGCAGGTCGCGCGCCTCCAGCAGCGCCACGTCCTCCTCGTCGTCGACCTCGCCGGCGGGCAGCAGCCTGGCGGCCTTGAGGTCGAGCAGCGTGGCCGCGACGACGAGGAACTCCGTCGCCTGCCCGAGGTCCCAGGCGGCGCCGGCGGCGCGGATGTGGACGATGAACTCGTCCGTGACCTGCGACAACGCCACCTCGGTGACGTCGAGCTTGTGCTTGGCGATGAGACTCAGCAGCAGGTCGAACGGCCCCTCGAACACGTCGAGGTGTACCGCGAAGCTGCCCCGTCCGGGCGCCGCGACGGCGACCGCCCCGGCCTCGTCCTCCATGCGGGCACCGTAGCAGGCGGCGTGCGTAGGCTCACCAGGCACGCCGGGACCGCTCGCGAACGTCGACAAGGCGCTCTGGCGCTTTGTCGACTAGAAGATCGCGGCGAGCCCGAGCGCGTCCGCGATCGGCGCGAGAAACGCCGTCCCGATCGAGAGGACGAGCCGGTACAGCAGCCCCGAGCCGCCGAACAACGGCAGCGACAGGAGCACCACGATGCCGAGGCCGATGTTGCGCTCCTCGAGCTGGTAGCGGGCGTTCTGCCAGCCGTGCGTCTTGGGGGCGTACAGCCAGAGGATGCGCGCGCCGTCGAGCGGCGGGATCGGCAGCAGCGTGAGGACGCCGATGGCGGCGTTGACGAGCGCGAACCGGTACGCCAGCACGGCGCCGAGCGTGCTCCCCTCGGTCGCGCCGAAGTCGGCCTCCAGCAGCTCGCCCGGCGCCACGAGCCGCAGGGCGACGAGGCCGAGGACGGCGAGCACGAGGTTGGCGAGCGGGCCGGCGAGGATCGCCATGAGGTACCGCGACCGCCCGCCGCGGAACCGCGGCTCCTGCAGCGGGACGGGCTTGTTCCAGCCGATGCCCGAGATGAGCATGACGATGATGCCGAACGGCTCGAAGTGCCGCCGCGGGTCGAGGCTCAGCCGGCCGTTCGCGGCCGGGAGCCGGTCGCCGAACGCCCTCGCCGCGGCCGCCTGTGCGACGGCGTGGAGCACGACGCCGACGAGCAGCGCGATCGCCACCCCGAGCAGGTCCGCGGGGTAGCGGAGCAGGAACAGCACGCCGAACGCTCCTTCCAGGCCGCCAACCGCGCGACGTTACCGCGTCGGGCCGCCCGCACGCGGGACCGAACGGCCGCGGATCCGGCCGGGTGAAGGTGTCAGCGACCCTGGAGCCTGCGGACGAGCACGCTCTGCTCCCCCTTGGCCTCGAGGTCGGCGAGCACGACGGCCAGCGCCTCGCGGACGATCCGGCCCCGGTCGGCGGCGAGGCCGTACTCCCCGCGCAGCGTGAGGCGCGCTCGCTCGATGTCGATGAGCTCCTCGGCGGAGCAGTAGACGGTGATCTTCTCCTCGTGCCGCTGGCGGCCGGTGGGGCGGCGTTCGCCCACGGGGCGGGGACGGCGGCGTACGGGCACCGCACCGAACTCCTGCTCCCGCTCCTCCTCCCGCTCGGGCGGCAACGGCGGCGCCGCGGCGACCGGCGGCGGGGCGGAGGGTGCTGCCGGCGCCGGCTCGGGGTCCTCGGCGGGGGCCGGCTGCCCGGCGGGGGCGGTGGACCGGAACAGCTCGTCCGCTCCGGGCAGGCTGACGCGCCGGCTCATCGGGCCAGCACCTCCTTGGCGAGGTCGCGGTACGCCTTGGCGCCCGTCGACGACGAGGCATACGTCGTGATCGGCTCCCCCGCCACGGTCGTCTCGGGGAACCGGACGGTCCGGTTGATGACCGTGTGGAACACCCGGTCGCCGAACGCCTCGACCACGCGGGCGAGCACCTCCCGCCCGTGGAGCGTGCGAGAGTCGTACATCGTGGCCAGAATCCCCTCAAGTTCAAGTTGAGGGTTAAGCCTTTCCTTCACTTTGTCTATAGTTTCGATCAACAGTGCGACACCTCGGAGCGCAAAGAACTCGCACTCCAGCGGGATGACGACGCCGTGCGCGGCGGTGAGCGCGTTCACCGTCAGCAGGCCGAGGCTCGGCTGGCAGTCGATGAGGATGACGTCGTAGTCGTTGAGGACCGGCTGCAGGACGCGGAGCAGTGTCTGCTCGCGCGCCACCTCCCCCACCAGCTGCACCTCGGCGGCGGACAGGTCGATGTTGCTCGGCAGCAAGTCGAGGCCGGGGACGTGCGTCTTCAGCATCACGTCGTCGACGGTGACGTTGCGGTCCATGAGCAGGTTGTAGACGGTGCGGTCGAGCTGGAGCGGGTTCACCCCGAGCCCGACGCAGAGCGCGCCCTGCGGGTCGAAGTCGATGAGCAGGACCCGGCGGCCGAGCTCGGCGAGCGCGGCGCCGAGGTTGATCGTGCTCGTGGTCTTGCCGACCCCGCCCTTCTGGTTGCACATGGCGAGGATCCGGGCCGGGCCGTGCGTCTCCAGCGGCGGCGGCTCGGGGAACTCCGGCAGCGGCCGGCCGGTCGGACCGAGCTTGGCGGCCTCGGGCGCCGCCTCCGCGACGTCGACGGGCGCGGGAACCTCCGCGGCGGCGGGGTCCGGCTCGAGGAACGACGGCGTCGGCGCGACCACCGGCGGGGCCACGACGGGCGGCTCCGCGGGCAGCGGGCGTTCGGCCTCCTGCGCCGGGTGGAACGCCGGGTCGAGGAGCGGCTCCGGAGGGGCGTCGGGACCGTCGGGTTCGCCGCCGGCCGGCGGCGCCGCGGGAGGCGGAACCGGGGTACCGAACGGGTCCGACGAGAATGTCGACATACCGTGAAAGCCTCCTGTCGGGAAACCGCCGTACAGTCAAGACGACAGGCGGGCAATCTAGGCCGCGCGGGCCGCGCGGCGCAAGGCCGGGCGCCACACGGGCAGCAGCGAAGGCTAGGAGGACGCGGTCGCGCGGGGGTGCGCGGTGCGGTACACCTCGCGGAGCTTGTCCACGGTGACAAGCGTGTAGATCTGCGTCGTCGTGACCGACGCGTGGCCGAGGAGCTCCTGGACGACGCGGACGTCGGCTCCGCCGTCGAGCAGGTGCGTGGCGAACGAGTGCCGCAGCGTGTGCGGCGACACGTCCACGGTCAGCCCGGCGCGGTCGGCCGCCGAGCGGAGCACGGTCCACGCGCTCTGCCGGGAGAGGCGGCCGCCGCGGGCGTTGAGGAACAGCGCCGGGCCGCCCCGCCCCGAGGAGGCAAGCCCCGGGCGGGCGCGGACGAGGTAGGCGGACACGGCGTCGCGGGCGTACGAGCCCACGGGCACGACGCGTTCCTTGGACCCCTTGCCGTAGAGGCGTACAGAGCCGCCGTCGAGGTCGAGGTCGTCCACGTCGAGGCCGACGGCTTCGGAGATGCGGGCGCCGGTGCCGTACAGCAGCTCGAGCAGCGCCGCGTCGCGCAGCGCGAGCGGCGTCTGGTCGAACGCCGCCGCCTCGATGAGCCTCTTCACGTCGTCCACCGAGATCGCCTTGGGCAGCGAACGCGGCAGGGCGGGCGGGCGTACCTCGCGGGACACGTCCACGGGCACCCAGCCCTCGCGCAGCGCGAACCGGTGCAGCCCGCGGACCGCGACCAGCGCGCGGGCCGCCGACGAGGCCTTGACCGGCGGGTGCTCGGGCGTGCCCTCCCGCAGTACCGCCACGAACGACGCCACGTCGGCCTCCGCCACGTCCCCGATGGTGCGGTCGCCGAGGACGGCGCAGTAGCGGCGGAGGTCGCGGCGGTACGACTCCAGGGTGTTGCCGGCGAGGCCGCGTTCGACCGCGAGGTGGTCGAGGTACCGCGCGCAGGCGACCGTCAGCGAGGGACTCATTCCGGGGCTCCCGCCGCGGCGGGAGCGCAGCGAGCGCCGTGGTGGGGAATCTTCAGGCCCAGACCTCGGCGAGCGGGACGGCCGACAGGCCGTGGGCCTCGGCGACGGGCTCGTACGTGACCTGCCCGCCGACGACGTTGACGCCGAGCGCCAGCGCCGGGTCGCGGCGGACGGCGTCGACGACGCCGCGGTCGGCGATGGAGACGGCGTACGGGAGCGTGACGTTGGTGAGCGCGTACGTCGAGGTGTGGGGCACGGCGCCGGGCATGTTGGCGACGCAGTAGAAGATGGAGTTCTCGACCTCGAAGACCGGGTTGGAGTGCGTGGTCGGCCGGGTCGACTCGAAGCAGCCGCCCTGGTCGACGGAGATGTCGACGAGCACCGAGCCCGGCTTCATCGTCGCGACCATGTCGTCGGTGATGAGCACGGGGGCCTTCGCGCCGGGGACGAGCACCGCGCCGATGACGAGGTCTGCCTCGGAGATGGCGCGCTCGATCTCGTACGTGTTGGACGCGACGGTCTGGATGCGGCCCTTGTGGATGCGGTCGACCTCGCGGAGGCGGGCGATGTTCTTGTCGAGGAGGAGGACCTCGGCCTCCATGCCCTGCGCGATCCAGGCGGCGTTGGAGCCGGAGATGCCGGCGCCCAGGACGACGACGCGCGCCGGGTAGACGCCGGGGGCGCCGCCCATGAGCACGCCGCGGCCGCCCTGCGTGCGCTCGAGGAAGTGCGCGCCGGCCTGCGGGGCCATGCGACCGGCGACCTCGGACATCGGCGCGAGCAGCGGCAGCGAACGGTCGGGCAGCTCGACGGTCTCGTACGCCACCGCCGTGATCCCCGAGTCGAGCAGCGCCTGGGTGCACTCGCGCGACGCCGCGAGGTGCAGGTAGGTGAACAGCACCTGCTCCTTGCGCATCCGGTGGTACTCGTCGGCGATCGGCTCCTTGACCTTCAGGATGAGGTCGGCGGTGCCCCACACGTCGTCGGCGGTCGGGAGGATCTCCGCGCCGGCGGCGACGAACTCCGCGTCGGTGATCGAGGACCCGAGACCGGCCGACTGCTCGACGTAGACGTCGTGGCCGTGCGCGGACAGCTCGCGGACGCCGGCGGGCGTGATGGCGACGCGGTACTCGTTGTCCTTGAGCTCGCGCGGGATGCCGACCTTCACGGGATAGACCCCTCCTGTACGCCGGCGCCGTTGCCGGGGCTGCACGGCCCCGCAGTCTACGGGGCCGCGCGGCCGCCCCGCGCGCGGGCGCGGGGAGCGTGGGCGGCACGTTCGGGCCGATCTGCGCGATTCGCCCACATCCGTGAGCGTCGTTCGGTACGGTTTCCGACGGCTGGTGCGACCCGGCCGCGGCTGGGCGCGGTCAAGGGTCGGGGCCACGGAGGCCGGGGCGTGCTGGGCGCCCCGGCCTCTGCCTTTACCTGACGTCGAGGACGCGGGCCGCGGCGAGGACGCCGGCGACGCACATGCCGTTCGTGATGCGCCCGTCCAGCACCCACGCGACGGCCTCGGCGAGCGGCAGCCACCTCACCTCGAGGTCGAGCTCCTCCCCCATGACCTCGGGGCGGTCCGCCTCCTCGCGCACGTCGCGGCCGAGGAACACCTCGTACCGCTCGTCGGAGCCGCCGGGCGTCGGGTGCACCGTGAGCAGGTGGGTCAGCGTGCCCGCCGCCCAGCCGGTCTCCTCGTGCAGCTCGCGGGCGGCGGTGCGTTCGGGCGGCTCGCCGTCGACGTCGCGGATGCCGGCGGGCAGCTCCCAGATCGCGGAACGCAGCGCGTGCCGGTACTGCTTGATGAGCAGCACCCTGAGCTCGTCGTCGACCGCGGCGACGCCGACGGCGCCGGGGTGGCGTACGACGTCGCGTTCGGCCTCCTCGCCGTCCGGCATGCGGACGACGTCGGTCTCGACGCGGATGACGCTGCCGGTGAAGCGCGGGGTGCTGGAGAGGACCTCGTACGTCACGGGGTGACGGCCTCGGCGGCCTCCTCGGCCTCCGCGAAGGGCAGCGCGCCCACCCGCCCCGCGGCGACCTCGCACGCCGCGCCGACGAGCCCGGCGAACAGCGGGTGCGCCCGGGTCGGCCGCGACCGGAACTCCGGGTGCGCCTGCGTCCCGACGAAGAACGGGTGCACGTCGCGGGGCAGCTCGGCGTACTCGACCAGGCGGCCGTCCGGGGAGGTGCCGGAGAACACGAGCCCGGCCTCCTCGAGCTGCTTGCGGTACGCGTTGTTGACCTCGTAGCGGTGGCGGTGCCGCTCGCTGACGTACGGCTCGCCGTACAGCTCCGCCGTGATGCTGCCGGGAGCGAGCTTGGCGGGGTACATGCCGAGGCGCATCGTGCCGCCCATGTCGCGGTCGCCGGCGACGACGTCGCGCTGGTCGGCCATCGTCGCGATGACCGGGTGCGGCGTGGCGGAGTCGAACTCCGCCGAGTTGGCCCCCTCCAGACCCGCCAGGTCGCGCGCCACCTCGATGACCATGCACTGCAGGCCGAGGCAGATGCCGAGCGCGGGGATGCCGTGCTCGCGGGCGTGGCGGATCGCGCCGAGCTTGCCCTCGATGCCGCGCACGCCGAAGCCGCCGGGCACGAGGATGCCGTCGACGTCGGCCAGCGCCGTCGCCGCGCCGTCGGGCGTCGCGCAGTCGTCGCTCGTCACCCAGCGGATCTCCACCCGCGCGTCGTGGTGGAACCCGCCCGCCCGCAGCGCCTCCGTGACGCTGAGGTAGGCATCGGGCAGGTCGACGTACTTCCCGACCATCGCGATCGTCACGGTCCGCTCGGGCTGGTGCACCCGGCGCAGCAGCTTGTCCCAGTCGGTCCAGTCCACATCCCTGAACGGCAGCCCGAGCCGGCGTACGACGTAGGCGTCGAGCCCCTCCGAGTGCAGCACCTTCGGGATGTCGTAGATGCTCGGCGCGTCCACCGCCGACACCACGGCCTCCGTGTCGACGTCGCACATCAGGCTGATCTTGCGCTTGACCCCCTGGCTGATCGGCCGGTCGCTGCGGCAGACCAGCGCGTCGGGCTGGATGCCGATGCTCCGCAACGCCGCCACGCTGTGCTGCGTCGGCTTCGTCTTGAGCTCGCCACTCGGGCCGATGTAGGGGATCAGGCTCACGTGGAGGTAGAACACGTTGTCGCGCCCCACCTCGTGGCGGACCTGCCGCGCCGCCTCGAGGAACGGCAGGCTCTCGATGTCGCCCACCGTGCCGCCCACCTCGGTGATGACGACGTCCACGTCGGGCGTCGCCATCTGCCGGATCCGGTGCTTGATCTCGTTCGTGATGTGCGGGATCACCTGCACGGTGTCGCCGAGGTACTCCCCCCGGCGCTCCTTCGCGATCACCTGCGAGTAGACCTGGCCCGTCGTGACGTTCGCGTGACGGTCCAGCTCGACGTCGAGGAAACGTTCGTAGTGGCCGATGTCGAGGTCGGTCTCCGCGCCGTCGTCCGTCACGAACACCTCCCCGTGCTGGAACGGGTTCATGGTGCCGGGGTCGACGTTCAAGTACGGGTCGAGCTTCTGCATCGTCACGCGCAGGCCGCGCGCCTTCAGCAGTCTGCCGAGTGAGCTCGCCGTCAGGCCTTTGCCGAGTGAGCTCGCTACGCCGCCGGTGACGAAGATGTGCTTGGCCAAGAAGGGCGCTCCCGTGGTCTGCGTGCCGCGGGGAAGACCCCGCGCGTCCACGGGAGTTCACGGTAACACGCCCTCCCGGCGTCCTTGTCCGACACGCCACTTCGGGGTGGGGGTCGGCGCAACGGCTCGCTAGGGCTCCTGCGTCGCTTTAGTCGCTCGCCGCCGCGCCGACCCCCACCCCTCCTCCCCTCTCCCCCCAAACCGCCATGACTCCGTGCTCCTGTGGCTGCCAGGATCGTGCGATGACTCATCCGCACGCCTCCCCGGAGAAGCGCCTTGTCGCCGACGAGGGGTTGATCCTCAGGGTGCAGGTCGGGTCGGGGGTGCACGGGACTGCGATCTCGGGGCAGGACGATCGGGATGAGATGGGGGTCTGCCTGGAGCCGCCTCGGTACGTCACCGGCGTCGCGAAGCCGTTCGACCAGTACGAGTACCACACCGCCTGGGAGCGGGCGGGTGGGCTGCGGGAGCGGTCCGGTGCCGGGGATCTGGACGTCGTGATCTACGGGGCGCGGAAATGGGCGCGGCTCGCTGCCTCTGGCAATCCGACTGTCCTGTTGCCGTTGTTCGTGCCCTTGTCCGAGGTCGTCGCCATCGCTCCTGCCGGAGAGGAGCTGCGGGCCAACGCCGGCAAGTTCGTGTCCCGCGTCGCGGGCGGGCGGTTCCTCGGGTACCTCCGGGCGCAGCGGCGGGCGATGACCGGCGAGACGGGCGCGCACACCAACCGGCCCGAGCTGGTCGAGGTGTACGGGTACGACGTGAAGTTCGCGATGCACGCGCTGCGGCTCGGCGTGCAGGGCGTGGAGCTGCTGAGCACCGGGCGGATCACGCTGCCGATCCCCGAGCCGCACCTGTCCGCGCTGCGCGCGGTCCGCCGCGGCGAACGGCCCCTCGCCGAGGTGCTCGACCGGATCGCGGAGCTCGACGCGGCGCTGGAGGAGCTGCGGACGACGTCACCGCTGCCGGACGAGCCCGACTTCGCGTGGATCCACGACTGGCTGCACCGGTCGTACACGGCGTTCTGGGCGGGTCAGGGCGCGGGGACCCGCTGACCGGTCGTCGCGTCCACGACCCACTCGCGCGCCGCGACGCCGGCGTCGGGCTCCTGCCCTGACAGGAGGTAGTGGACGGTCTCGTTGCTGTACTGGATGGCGGAGCCGTCGTGGGCGGAGAGGGCGTACGGCGTCGGGATCGCGGGGGCGGTGGCGTTGGGGACGAACGGGCCCTGGACCGCGCCGCCGCGCGTGAGGACCGTCGTGAGGCTGACGGGGACGCCGTTCGCGACGAGGTTCGTGTACATGAGCCGGCTCTGCGTGTACTGGACGATGAGGTCGCCGACGCCGTGCGAGAGGTAGGCGCGGGTGATGCCCTTCATCCGGTCGGCCATGTACGCCGGGGAGCGGTCGAGGTACGCCTGCGGCGCGGTCGCCGGCGTGCCGCCGGTCTGCTCGACGATCCACGAGCCGGTGGGGTTGGTGGTGTCGTTGGCGTTGGGGCTGATGCCGGGGTACGCGCCGAGCGCCGCGAACTCCTGGAACAGGTCCGTCACGCCGAACGTGTCGACCCAGTAGTCGTACAGGTCGGGCCGCGCGGCCACGGCCATGCCGGTCGTCTCGCCGCCCATGGAGATGCCCCAGATGACGGTGCGCGTGATCGTCGGGAAGCGCGCCTGGAGGTCCTCGGTCGCGGCGATGAGGTCGCGGTGGCCCTTCATGACGTCCCACCGGCCTGGGCCGCGGTAGTCCATGGCGACGGTGACGGCGCCGTACGCGTCGGCGTACGCGCGCACCATGCCGCTCTGGTCGGGCTTGCCGCAGCAGCCGTGGCCGAAGACGAGCAGCTTGGTCGGCGTCGTGGTCGTCGGGAGGCCGAGCCAGCCGAGGGCCGTCTCGCCGTCGACGGTGATGGCGTACCGCTCGCTGGTCGCGGCCTGGGCGGGGACAGCGGTGACCGCCGCGACCAGGGCGAGCACGGCAGTGAGGACCTTGCGCACGCGGACCACCTCTCGACGCGGCGCCGGCCGCCGCCGTTACGGAAACGGCAGCGGCCGGCAGACGTCGCGGTGCGTGGTCCGTCAGGTGACGGTGAGCGTGCCCTTCATGTCCGGGTGGATGGCGCAGAAGTAGGAGTACGTCCCCGGCGTCATGCCCTTGAAGACGTGGCGGATCGCGGTGCGCCCCGCGGCGTCCTTCGACGCGCCCTTGCCCTTGATCTCGACGTTGTGGGCGAACGGGTCGTCGTTCTGGAAGTAGATCGGCACGTCGCCGGCCTTGGCGGTGATGGCCGTCTGCTCGAACTCGAAGTTCGACGCCGTCAGGCTGTGGTCGCCGGGGAGGCGGGTCGCGTTGCTCGCCGTGGCCGAGCCGATGAGGCCGATGACGACGACGACGGTCGCGAGGGCCGCGACGACGCGCGAGGGCGTCTTGGCGGCGTTGTCGCCGTCCTTGTGGCGCAGCGTGGCGATGCCCGCGACGATGCCGCCGAGCGGGACGGTCACGGTGAACGTCGCGAACGCCATCTCGAACCACGACGTCGGGTACAGGAAGCCGGTCCAGCCGAAGAACATCCCGCCGAACATGAGGAACGTCAGCGACATGATGACGAGCGAGTAGACCGCGCCGGCCTTGGTCATCCGCGGCAGCCAGACGACGGCTCCCGCGTGGAGGACCGCGGCGATCGCGAGCGGCGCGAAGAACTCCATGCCGTAGAGCGTCGCGGCGGTGAGCATGATCGCGAGCGCGGCGACCTCGGCGATCGCGCAGGCGCGGAGCATCGAACGCCACGTCATGCCGGTGCCGGGAGTCGTCTTGGCCTGCGCGGTGGCCTCGGTGCTCGCGGCGGCCGTCGTGGCGGCGCCGGCGGTGACGGCGCGCTGCGCGGGGATCGGGTTCGCGCCGGCTCCGGCGGCCGTCTCGGGAATCTCGTTGTGGATGACTTCCAGCACGTCGGGCTGCGTCTCGGGGGGCGCGCCCCTCTTCGTGACTCGTGGCATGACTCGTCCCTCCCAGGGCGTCTAAGGGCGCGAAGGTAGCGCCGCTTCGTACGGCCGATCCGGGGTTTCGGCGAGGCTGATACGAAATGACCAGGCGGCTCATGCGGATATGTCGGGCAGCGTGGCGGAGCGCATTCAGGTGGTCACTCAGGGGCGCGGGTACATCTCGTCGTAGAGCGCGAGGACGCGCCGCGCCGCCTCGTCCTCGTCGGGCCACTCCTCGGCGCGGGCGCGGCCCGCGGCAGCGACCTGCCCGGCGTACGCAGGGTCGTCGAGCAGCCGCAGCACGGCCTCCGCGAACGCCCGCGCGTCGCCCGGTGGCGTGAGCAGCGCCGCTCCCCCGCCGAGGAGCTCGGGCACCCCGCCGACCGCCGTCGCGACGAGCGGCGTGCCGCTGAACAGCGCCTCGTGCGCACTCAGCGGGCTGCCCTCCCAGCGGCTGGGCAGCACGACGACGTCGGCCGCCGCGAACAGGTCGGGCACGTCGTCACGCCGACCCACGAACGTCACGTCGACGCCGCGGCGTTCGGCATCCTCGACGAGGGCGGCGCGCAGCGGGCCGTCGCCGGCGACGACCGTGCGCGGGCGCGGCGTACGGACGTCCCAGCGCTCGGCGGCGTCGAGCAGCAGGTCGTACCCCTTCTGCTCAGTGAGCCGCCCGGCCGCCACGAGCAGCGGACGGTCGTCGCCGCCCGCGCCCAGCGCGGCGCGCACGGCGGCGCGAACCTCGCCGGGCGGGCGTGCGGCAACGGGCGGCCGCCGCGCGCCGACGGGCGCGAGCCGGACGTCGCGGCCGCCGAGCGCGCGTACCCGCTCCACCAGGTCCGCCGACACGCAGAGCGTGACGGTGGCGCGGCGGGCGACGCGCCGCTCGAGCGGCGACCACAGCGCGCGGCGCAGCGGCGAGCCGAGCAGCGCGTTGTGCCACGTCGTCACGAACGGCGTCGCGGCGGGCACGGCGGCGCCGGCCAGCGCGGCGGCGCGGATGCCGTGCGCGTGCACGACCGTCGCGTCGCGCAGGACGCGGCGCAGCCTGCGTACGGCGCGCAGGTCCGCGACCGGACGCGGCCCGGTCGAGACCTCGACCGCGTCGTACCGCGCGACCGCGGAGAAGGTGAACGTCTCCTCGGCCGAGCGCGGCCCGGCGACGACGACGTCGCGTCCCGCGGCGGCGAGCGCCGCGGCCACCGCGCGGACGTGCCGGCCCGTGCCGCCCGCCGTACGGGCGACCACCAGCGCGATCACGCGCTCTCCCGGTGCTCAGCGCGCAGCGACCAGCGGACCGCGACGACGGCCAGCAGCCCGAGAGCGACCGGGGTGACGTAGAGCCGGAATCCCGACAGGAGGTCCGCGAGCACCGGCGGCAGGGGCACGGTGCGGCCGGGGAGGTACGCGACGGTCAGGACCGCCGTGCGTACCGCCAGCCAGCGGTCCCACCGCGAGGCGGGCAGCAGCGCGAGGAACGGCCAGGCCCAGGCGTCGTACCAGGGCAGGACGTAGGTCGCGCCGGTCAGCCAGGCGAGTGCCGTGACCGCCGCCGTACGGGGGGCGCCGCCGTGCGCCGTGCCCAGGCCGGGCAGGGCCCGCGCGAGCAGCACGCAGAGCGCCGCCACCGCGAGCAACGAGAGCGCGGAGACGACGGCCCGCGAGGTCGCGGAGCCGGCGAGCGAGTCGAGCGGCACGCTGAGCGCGCGCCACGGCGACCCGAACGAGACGAATCGTGATGCCCTCCTCACTGGTCCGAGGGCCGTCCAGCCCCCGAAAGCAACGTAGAGAGGGGGTGTGACAGAAATCGCGCCGGCGGCGAGGAGGGCGAGACGGCGGGGAGCGCGTCGTTCGGTCCACGCGAGCGCGGCGGCGGCGAGGACGCCGGAGGCCTTGACGCAGACGGCAGCGCCGCCGAGGACGCCGGCGATGAACGGCGAGCGGCGCAGCGCGAGCACCGCCGCGACGGCGAGCGCGACGAGCAGCGCGTCGACGTGCGCGCCCGCGACGAGGTGCATGAGCAGCAGCGGGTTGAGGGTCCAGAGCACGGCGGTCCGGCGGCGGGCGGCGTCGTCACGAGCCGCGCGGTGCAGGAGGACCCCGGTGAGCCCGAACGCCGCCGCCGACGCCAGCGCGAGCAGCGCGGCACCCGTACGGACGTCGTCGCCGGCGATCTCCATGGCGAGCGCCTGCTCGGCGGTGGCGAGGGGCCCGTACACCGAGGCGACGTCGCGCCACGGCTCCCCCGCCTGGTCGACGACGGGGTCGCCGGGGAGGTCGTTCGGCGTGGTCGTGTACGGGTCGGTGCCGGTCGCGGCCATGCGGCCGTACGCGGTGTAGCTGTAGAGGTCGTCGCTGCTCGTCGGCGGTACGAGGAGCAGCGCGACCGCCGCGACGAGCCCGCCGGCGAGGAGGCGGCGCGGGTCGGGCGCCCAGCCGCGGTCGAGCGCGCGTAACGCGAGCAGCAGGCCCACCGCCCCCCCGACCGTCGCGGCGACGAGGAGGGCGGTCACGAGCCACGCGGAGGGCCGGGTGTCGAGGTGGTACGGCGGCAGGGCGCTTTGTGTGCCCGGCGCGCGGGTCGCGGCGCTCGGGCCGAGGAACGCCGTCAGCGCGACGAGCCCGGCGGACGACGCGACCAGCGCGAGCGCGGCGCGGCCGGAGCGGCCGGCCCGGTCGGGGGACGGGGTCATGCGCCGCGGTCCGCGCGGGAGCGGGCGAGCTGCGTACGGACCTCCGTCGCCGTGGCGGGGTGTACGAGCGCGATGGCGGTGACGTACAGGCTCGCGGTGAGGATCGGCGTCGCGATGGCGGCGAGCCAGTCCGGGGCAGCCGACGACGCGTCCGCGGCCAGCCCGCCGACGAGCGCGGCAACGACACCGGCACCCACCGCGATGAGCAGGGCCCGCGCGGCGCCGCGCAGTGCGGCGGAGCCCGCCGTACGCCGCAGCGCCAGCATCAGCAGGACGCCGCCGGCGGTCATGCCGACGGAGTGCGCCCACGCCACGGCGGCGACGCGGTCCGCGCGAGGGAGGAAGGACGACAGGGTCACGGCCAGGACAGCAGTCACCCCGAACGCCGCCACCGTGGCGACCGCCACGTCGCGGGCGCGGTGCCGCGCGTACAGGGCGCGGGTGAGCAGCGCGAGGACGCCGTAGCCGAGCAGCCCGGGGGCAAACGCCGCCACGCCGCGCGCCACGGGCGACGACGAGTCACCGACGACGACGGACGCGACCGGGTCCGCCGACGCCACGAGCACCGCCGCGGCCAATCCCATCGCGAGCAGCACCATGCGCAACGACCCCGCGGTGACGGTGGCGTACGACTCGTCGTCGGACCCCTCGTACGCCGCCGCCATCGCGGGGAACGCCGTCGTCGCCACCGGCACGGCGAGCACCGCCCAGGGCAGCAGGAAGAGCGTGTACGCGATCTGGTAGCCGACGACGGCGCCGGGCTCGGCGTTCGTGAGCCGCAGCACCACGGCGAGCGCGACCTGCTGCGCCGCGATGGCCGCGACGCCCGCGGCCGCGAGCCGCCGCACCGACGACGCGACGCCGTCCGGCAGTGACAGCGAGGGACGCAGACGCAGGCCGAGACCGCGCAACGGCACCAGCAGCGACAGCGACAGCACCGCCACCCCCGCGGTGGTGCCGAGCGCGAGCAGCAGCTCCTCCCCCCGCGTCAGCCCATCGAGCCCGCCCGCGCGGGACACCACGCCGTACGTCACGTAGCAGCCGATCACGACGACCGACGAGAGCAACGGCGCCAGCGCCGGCCCGAGGAACCGCCGGTGCGCCTGCAGCACGCCGGTGACGACGATACCGACGCCGTACAGGACGACCTGCGGCATGAACAGCACGAGCATCCGGGCCCCGACGTCGACCTTCGCGGCGCGCAGCGCAGGGTCGCCGGTGGAGCCGACGAGCAGCGACATGAGCGGCCGCCCGAGCAGGGCGCCGGCCAGCGCCACCGGTGTCAGCAGCACGACCACCCAGGTGAGCAGGCCCGCCGCCACGCGCCGCGCCTGCTCGACGTCGCCGCGGTCCACCGCACCCGCGATGACGGGGACGACGGCGGCCGCGAGCGCGCCGCCGGCGACCAGCTCGAAGACGAGGTTGGGGAGGGTGTTGGCGGTCTGGTACGTGTCGCCGAGCGGGTTGGTCCCGACGGTGCGCGCGAACACCGCGACCCGCAGGAACCCGAACACCCGCGCCGCCACCGTCACCGCCGCGACCGCCAGCGCGGCGCCGGCGAGCGTGCGGCGGGTCACGCCGTACGCCCGAGCCGGTCCGCCCACCGCAGCCCCGCCGTGTCGTCGATGACCTTCGAGAACGACACCCGCTCGCTCGTCAGCGTCAGCGCCACGACGACGAGCACCGCGACGAGAACGGCCCATCCAGGCAGCCGTGACGCCAGCGCGACGCCCGCCCCGGCACCGAGGGCGTTGGCGCCGGCGTCGCCGAGCATGGTGCGTTCGCGGAGGTCGCCGGGGAGCAGGCCGAGGGCGGTGCCGGCGACGAGGTACGCGAGCGGCGTCAGCACCGGCAGCGTCACGAGCAGCGCGACCTTGAGCGCGCGTCCTGGCCGCAGGTCGAAGAGGTTGAGCACGTTCGCGAGGCCCGCGATGAGCGCCGCGTCGGCGATCGCGCGCAGCGACGCGCCCGACAGCAGCAGAGCGGCGATGACGCCCGCGAACCCGACGACGAGCACCTTCACCGCGCCGGTCGTGACGGAGCCGCGCAGCAACGCGCGCAGGTGGCCGCCGAGGCCGCGTGCGGAGGCGTCGCCGCGCAGGTCGTCGTACAGCCCCGCGATGCCGGACAGCAGCACCGCCACGACGAACGCCGCAGACGCCAGCCCGCCCAGCACCAGCACCACGATCGCGACGGGACCCGCGACGAGAGACACGACAGAGCCCCGGTAATTGCTGCGCCGCAACGACTCCGGCGCCAGCAGCCGAGCCGCCACGTACGCCGCCACCGCGGCGCAGAGCGCGACCAGCAGCGTCACGGGGACGGCGCGGGCGTGGGTACGGGCGCGTCCGCGCCGACACCGTTGCCGTAGTGGCCCACGCCGCCGCGGCGCGCCTCGCGCAGCGCCAGCACGAGCGCCGTGCTGCCGAACACCGAGTCCGCGTCGTCGACCGACGAGATCGTGTCGTTGAGGATGTCGTCGGCGCGCAGCGCCTCGAGCTCGGTCCCCGCGACCGAGCCGCCGGTCGGCGCGGCGACGACGACGGCGGGGCGGCGGATCAGCCCGGCCAGCGCGGCGACGAGGTCGACGCCGACGGGACGTACGGGCTCCCCGGAGACCGTCGGTGCCGGCGTCGGCGAGGCGGACGCGCCGGGCAGGACGACGACGACGTTGCGCGCGGGGGTGACGGCCTGGCCGTCCACGGCGAGGAAGCCGCGTTCGCGCAGGCCGGCGAGGACCCGCGTCGTCGCGGGCGGCGGCGTCGCGGGGACCGACGTGTCGTCGGCGCCGAGCGTGACGACATACGCCAGCTCGGTCAGCGCCCGCTGCGCCGCGGACGCGTTGGTACCGGGCAGCGTGAGACCGCTCGGGATCTCCCGGACGACGAGGTCGTCGAGCTCGGTGATCCGCGCGGGGTCGTTGATCGCGGCGGAGAGGCGGATGCGCCCGGTGACGGTCGCGCCGGCGGCGGTGAGCTGCTTGACGACCTTGTCCCGCAGGTCGCGCGTGGCGCCGGGCGCCGAGATGACGACGACACGCTCGCCGGTGAGAACGCCGTTGACGAGCGTCGGCGACACCGCCTGCCCCCACGCCTCGGCGTCGGTGGCGCGGTCGTCGAGAACGCGGCGTTCGTCCTCGAGTGCGCGCTTCTCGCCGGTGAGACGGGAGACGTTGCCCTCGAGGTTGTCGAGGATCGCGCGGTTGATGGCGGTGGTGCCGAAGACGATGCCGATGCCGAGCGCGAGGAACACGGCCACGATCGAGACGACGTGGTAGCGGAAGTCGACCATTACGCCATGCCTCCCGATCCACGGCCGTCGCGAGCGGCGGTCGAGGCGCTGCATCGCAAGAAGGAAGAGGACATAGCGGCGCTGTGCGCGGCGACAGCGACGCGACGTGCCGTCTCGGGCGTCGCGCAGCAGCCCTTGGGGTCGGGAGGCATGGCGTTCAGAACAGGCCTCCGAACCAGCCCACGAGGTCGCGCCAGCGGTCCTCGATGAGCAGGCGGTACGTCGGCGTCACCGGCGCGAACAGCAGCGCCACCGCCATCGTCGTCATCGCCGCGACGATGAGCATGACGAGCGAGGACGTCTTGATGCGGCTGCGGTAGAGCCGCGAGACGCCCTTCGCGTCGACGAGCTTGCCGCCGACACGGAGCCGCGTGAGGAACGTGCTCGCCATCCCCGCGCGCCCCTTGTCGAGGAACTCGACGAGCGTCGCGTGGCTGCCGACAGCGACGATGAGCTGCGCGCCGAGCTCGTCGGCGAGAAGCATCGCGACGTCCTCGCTGGTGCCCGCGGCGGGGAACACGACGTTGGGCACGTCGAGCTCCTCGACGCGCTTCAGGCCCGGCGCGTGACCGTCGGGGTACGCGTGCACGACGACCTCGGCACCGCTGCGCAGCACCTCGTCACTGACCGAGTTCATGTCGCCGACGACGACGTCGGGGGCGTACCCCGCCTCGCGCAGCGCGTCCGCTCCCCCGTCGACGCCGATGAGGACCGGGCGGTACTCGCGGATGTACGGCCGCAGCGAGCGCAGGTCCTCCTGGTAGTCGTAGCCGCGGACGACGATGAGGCAGTGCCGGCCCTCGATCGGCGTACGCAGCTCCGGTACGCCGACGCCGTCGAAGAGCAGGTCGCGCTCGCGGCGGACGTACTCCATGGTGTTCGTCACGAACGCCTCGAGCTGCACCGACATCTCGGCGCGCGCCTCGAGCATCGCGGCACCGATCGTCTCGGCGGTCTGCTCGTCGCCGGTCGCGACGACCTCCTCGCCTCGGAGCAGCTCGGGGCCGAGGACTCGGACTCCCTCGCCCTCCTTGAGGACCCCGAAGACGCCGGCGCCGACGTTGTCGAGCAGCGGCACGCCGGCGGCGAGCAGGATCTCGGGACCGAGGTTGGGGTAGCGGCCCGAGATCGACGGGGCGGCGTTGACGACGGCGGAGACGCCGGCGCGGACGAGCGCCTCGGCGCTGACCCGGTCGAGGTCGACGTGGTCGATGACGGCGACGTCGCCGGGGCGCAGTCGCTTGGTGAGGTTCTTGGTACGCCGGTCGAGCCGGGCCGGGCCGCTGACCCCGGGGAGCGCGGCGGCGCGGCCGCGGCGCAGGGTCGCGATCCTCACGGAACGCATTGTTCCAGACGGGGTCTTGGCCCGGCTCACGGCGGGCCGTGGAGAGCCGAACGTCTTTCGGCGTTCGCCGGACACGGCGCGGAGCGGTGGCTACCGTCGGTTGCGCTGGGGGCAGCGTGTAGGAGCAGCGACGGTGGCCGTGAACGTGCTGGTGGTGGACGACGACCCGTCCACCCGCGCGCTGCTGCGTATCCGCCTCCAGCTCGACGAGCGCACCGAGTGCGCGGGCGAGGCCGTCAACGGCCGCCAGGCCGTCGAGATGGCCGCCCTCCTCCAGCCCGACGTCGTCATCCTCGACGTCAACATGCCGGTCGCGTCCGGCCTCGCGGCGCTCCCCCAGATCCGTACCGTCGCCCCCGACGCGCGCGTCATCATCTTCGCCGGCGCCACGAACGGCGTCTCCGTCGCGGCCGCCGACGCGGTGTTCGTGAAGTCCGGGGACGTGCTCCCCAACCTGCTCGACTGCGTCGCGGAGCTCGGCGCGCGCACGTAGCCGCCCACTGCCGGAAAGCCGTCGTAGCCACGGCGCACGGCACGGAGCAGGATCGCGGGGACGTCCCTACCGTCCACGGGGGTTCCATGCGCCTGCTCGCCTGTCTCTGCCTCGCCGCCGCCGCGTCGGTCCCCTCGGCGGCCGCCGCCGACCCGGGTCCGCCGCGGGGGGAGCCGTGCGGCTTCGTCTCCACGAACGGCACCGACTCCGGCTCGCCGCGCACGTTCGCCGGGGTGATCTACGGCGGCCCGCTCGTCGCGCCGGGCGCCGAGGTGTCGATCACGTGCTCGATCGTGCTGAACGACGTCCGCCGCACCGCGCCTGCCGTCGTGTCGGAGACGGCGGGGCCGGCGGCGCACGCGGTGGTGCTGCCGCCGACCCCGATGTCGTACGTCGCCGAGGACTGGGATCTGCCGTACCTCTGCTCGGCCGCGACCGTGGACGGCGCCGCCTGGTACTGGGACGCCGCCACCGGGACGTGGTCGGCCGACCCCGCGGCGCCGTGCGACCCGGCGGTGACGCCCAACGCCGGCGACCCGTGGCCGTGCCACGAGCTCGTCGCCTGCCTCGTCCCCGTGCTCGACGCGGCGGTCTGCCCCGTGCTCGTCGCGCTGCCGTCGGTACCGGGTGTCGTGGACGTGGAGGAGGACGGCGACGTCCACGTCGCCGGCGAGCCGCTCTGGGACTGCCCGCCGTACGACGAGTGGACGTAGCCCGGGTCAGACCAGGCAGTTGACGTACGTCACGGTCTCGGGCCCGAGGCCCGTGCTGTACGGCCCCACCGGGTCGTACTCGTACGTGCAGAGACCGACCGTGTCGAGCACGCAGTTCGTGTACTCGGTGGGGTCGGCGACCGACACGGTCGGCGCGATGACGAGCGGGATGATGCTGACGGTGCCGCCGACGCCGGTGTCCTCGATCGCCCAGTAGCCGCACTGGGCGACGCCGGAGTTGGCCGAGGCGGGCGCGGCGGTGACGGCGACCGCGGCGAGGGCCGCGACGGTGGTCCCGAGCGTTCTCTTCATGACGGACATGGGTTCTCCCCGTTGCTGGGTGGTCGGCCTAGTCGGGCAGGACGACGCACTCGGCGTACGTCTGGGTCTCGACGACGAGCCCCTCGCTGTGCACGCCGACCGGGTCGTAGTTGTAGGTGCAGAGGCCGACGGTGTCGAGGACGCAGTTGACCTGCCAGCCGACGTCGGTCGTACGGACCTCGGGCGCGATGACGAGCGGGATGATGCTGACCGTGCCGCCGACGCCGGTGTCGCCGACGGCCCACAGCGCGCACTGGGCGACGCCCGCGTTGGCCGGTGCGGGCGCGGCGACGACCGCGACCGCGGCGACGGCCGTGACGCCGAGCAGCTTCTTCAGGACGTTCATGTCTCCCCCTTGCTGGGTGGGTGAATGGCAGTGAGAGCGGCTGGGGAGCGGAGTGGTTCGTTGCTCGGCTGAGCAGTTCCCGTCCCTGCGGGAGAACGGTTGCGGCGCAGCCGTTGGCGCCGTCCCGCGCGCGGAGTACGAAGGACCCTCGGCTGACGACGGGGGTTTGTGGATGCTGCGCGGAACGATCCTCACGATGCTCGCCGCGGCCGCCGCGCTGGCACCGCCGGCCGCCGCCGCGGGCCCGCCCGAGGGGCGGCCGTGCTCGTTCCTCGTGACCGACGGCGGCTCCGAAACGTGGACCGGCTACCTCGCCGGCGGCCCGGTCACCGCGGCCGGGGCGGCGGTCTCGCTGCGCTGCACCATCCACGTCGGCAACGCGGCCCACACCGGCCCGTCCGTGGCGGAGGCGTCGGCGGGACCGGCCCCCGGCGTCGTCGCCGTCGCGACCCTGGTGTCGTACGCCGCCGACCCCGGCGCGACCCATGCCGTCTGCACCGAGGCCACCGTGGCGGGCACCGCCTGGTACTGGGACGGCGACGCGTGGACGACCGACCCGGGCGCGGGGTGTCCGGTGCCGGTCACGACGCAGCCGGAGGACCTGCTGATCTGCCTCGAGGCGTGCGAGCCGTTCTCCTGGGACGAGACCGTCTGCGCGGTCACCGGCCGACTGACGGGCACGGTCGTGCCCGGTGTCGTCGAGGTCGAGGAGGACGGGGACGTCCACGTCGCGGCCGAGCCGTTCTGGGACTGCCCGCCGTACGACGAGTACGGGACCCGTCAGAAGTAGTCGAGCAGCCGCGGCCGCGGGCCCGCGGTCATGGCGGCGAGCGTGTCCAGCGCGTCGTCGTCGGCGCAGGACAGCAGTCCCGCGCGGCGCAGGGTGCGCGGGTCGGCGTAGCCGCTGTAGAGGGCGGAGAGCGCGCCGATGCCGAGGGCTACGGTGCCGTCGCCGCCGCGGGTCAGGGTGCCGTTGCCGTCCTCGACCGTGAGCCGCCAGTGGCCCGCGCCGTCCGGCACCTGCTCGTCGGTGACGTCGAGGTCGACGGCCGTACGCAGCCCCGCCGGCCACCCGCGCGCGGCCACCGCTGCTGGCGCGTCGGCGAGCCGCAGCATCCAGCGCAGGTGCTCGTGCACCGTGACCTCGGGCTCGGCGAGGTGCGGCAGCAGGTCGTCGGCGTACGCCTTCGCCCGTACGGTCTTGACGGTCGACGCGCCCGCGCCGAGCGCGAACCACAGCGCCCGCGCCGCCGCACGGGTCGTCGCGACGACGTCCCACGCCTCGACGTCGACGTGGTGGCCCGCGTGGCGCCGGTCGGCGCGGGTCCACCCCTCGATCCCCGACTCCCCGTCGGCGACGAGGAACGACGCCACGCCGAGCACCGTCTCGGGCCGCAGGTCGAAGAACGGCCCGCGCCGCGCGAGCAGGCCGTTGGTGTCGCGGCAGACCGCGTCGTACGCCGCGAACACCCCCGGCAGGTCGGCCTCCGTCGCGGGCCGCAGCGTCACGCCCTCGACGGGGCCAAGCGCGCGCAGCAGCGCGCCGGGGACGTCGAGCCAGGTGTAGTCGCCGGCGTGCTCCCAGCCGAGGCCGCGGTACAGCGGCGTCGTCGCGGGGAACAGCGCCGACACCGCGAGCCCCTGCTCGCGCAGCACAGGCAGCGTCGCCGCGACCGTCTCGCGCGCGAGGCCGCGCCGCTGGTGGGTCGCCGCGACCGCGACGCTGGCGATGCCGCCCATCGGGACGGCGCGGCCGCCGAACCACTGCTCGTACGGCTTCACCCGCGCGAACGACACGAGCCGCCCGCCGTCGTACGCCCCCACCGCGTGGGAGTGCGCGAGGCTCGCCGACCAGCGCGACGTGTCCTCGAACGACCCGAACGCCTCCTGAGCCAGCGCCGCCGCCTGCTCCCAGTCGGCCTCGGGCACCGCCCTGACGCTCACCCGCGCTCCTTCGCCGACGCGGCGACCGCGAGCAGCTCCTCGGCGTGGCCGCGCGCGAGGTCGCTGTCGTCGAGGCCGGCGAGCATCCGCGACAGCTCGCGCAGCCTGCCCGCGTCGTCGAGCGTCGTGATGCCGCTGGCCGTGACGCCGCCGTCGGCGGCCTTGGCGACGTGCACGTGCCGGTCGGCGAACGCCGCCACCTGCGGCAGGTGCGTCACGACGACGACCTGGTGGTCGCGGGCCAGCAGCGCGAGCCGCCGCCCGACCTCGACCGCCGCGCGGCCGCCGACCCCGGCGTCGACCTCGTCGAACACCATCGTCGGCACCGGGTCGGCCCCCGCCAGCACGACCTCGAGCGCGAGCATGACCCGCGACAGCTCGCCGCCTGACGCCCCGCGCGCGACAGGCCGCGGCGGCGCGCCCGCGTGGGGCGTGAGCAGCAGCTCGACGGTGTCGGTGCCGGTGGGCCCGTACGCCAGCCGCCGCTCCCCCACGACGAGGTCGCCGTCGTCCTGCGTGACGGACACCGTGAGCACGGCGTCGGGCATCGCCAGCGCGGCCAGCTCGGTCGAGACAGCAGTCGCGAGCCGCTCCCCCGCCGCGACCCTCGCCTTGGTGATGTCCGCCGCCAGCATGCCGAGCCTGGCCAGCAGCGCGTCACGCTCCTCCGCGAGCGACGTCAGCGTGTCGTCGTCGCCCTCGAGCTCCGCGAGCCGCTCACCCGCCGCCGACGCCCAGGCGAGCACGCCGGGCAGGTCGTCCGCGTACTTGCGGGTCAACGTCCCCAGCGCCGCCTGCCGCTCCTGCGCCGCCTGGAGGCGGGCGGGGTCGGCGTCGACCGCGGCGGCGTACGAGCCGAGGTCCGCGGCCACGTCGGCCAGGAGGTACGACACCTCCGTCAGCCGCGCCGCCAGCGCGTCGAGCGCGGGGTCGTGCCCGGCCACCGCGCTCAAGCCATGCCGTGCCGTGCCGACGAGCCCCGTCGCGTCGACCGCGTCGGGGTCGCGCGGGTCGCCGACGAGCGCGGCGTGCGCCGCCTCCGCCCCCGAACGCAGCGCGTCGGCGTGCGCGAGCCGCGACACCTCCGTAGCCAGCACCTCGTCCTCGCCGGGGACCGGCTCGACGGCCGCGACCTCGGCGAGCCCGAGGCGGAGCAGGTCGGCCTCGCGGGCCCGCTCGCGGCGGCGCGCCGTGATCTCGGCGACGGCCGCGGTGACCTCGCCGAGGCGGTCGTACGCCGCCGTCCACTCCTCGAGCGAGAGCCCGGCGTAGCGGTCGAGGAGGGCGCGCTGCTCCGCGGGGCTGGTCAGCCGCCGCTGGTCGTGCTGGCCGTGCAGGGCGACGAGCGTCTCCGCGAGCTCCCCGAGCACGCCCACCGGCACCGAACGCCCCCCGACGTGCGCCCGCGAGCGGCCCTCGGCGGAGACCGTACGGCTGACCAGGAGCGCGCCGTCGTCGAGCTCGCCGCCAGCGTCCAGCGCGCGCGCGACCGCCGGCGAGTCCCCGGAGAGCGCGAGGCGGCCCTCGACGACGGCCTTCGCGGCGCCCGTACGGACCAGGCCCGCGTCGGCGCGCCCCCCGAACAGCAGCGACAGCCCCTCGACCACCATGGTCTTGCCCGCGCCGGTCTCGCCCGTGACGACGGTCAGCCCTGGGTGCAGGTCGAGGACGGCGTCGGCGATCACGCCGAGCCCGCTGATCCGCATCTCCTCCAGCATCCGGGCGATCGTACGGCCGGGCTGCGACAAAAACGCCAATGCGCGCGGCTACGATGGCGCCTGATCCCGATCGCAACAGGTGCGGACTCTTGATCTTCCCGACGATCCAGTTCGCGGTCTTCTTCGTCGTGGTGTTCACGGCGAGCTGGCTGCTCATGCCGAAGCCGGCGCTCTGGAAGCCGTTCATCCTCGCGGCGAGCTACGTCTTCTACGGCTACACGGACGCCCGCTTCGTGCTGCTCCTGTTCGGGTCGACGGTGTTCAACCAGGTCATGGCGGAGCTGCTGCACCGGGCCCGCGGCGCGCCGTTGAAGAAGACGCTCGGCATCGTGGCCGTGGCCGGCAACCTCGGCGCGCTCGGCTGGTTCAAGTACTACAACTTCTTCCTCGACTCGGTGACCGAGCTGTTCGGCAAGGTCGGGCTGACGCCGCCGCTGCCGCTGCTCCAGGTCGCGCTGCCGGTGGGCATCTCGTTCTTCACGTTCCAGGCGCTGTCGTACGTCATCGACGTCAAGCGCGGCGCGATCGAACCGGCCAAGCCCGTGGACTTCGCCGTCTACCTCGCGTTCTTCCCGCACCTCGTCGCGGGGCCGATCGTGCGCGCGAGCGAGTTCATCCCGCAGCTGCGCGGGCCGCGCGACCCGCGCCAGATCCAGGCCACGCGGGCGTTCTTCCTCATCGTGGGCGGGCTGTTCAAGAAGGCGGTCATCGCCGACTTCCTCGCCACCAAGCTCGTCGACCCCGTCTTCGACAACCCCGGGCAGCACAGCTCGTGGGAGGTCCTGATGGCCGTCTACGGGTACGCCGTGCAGATCTTCTGCGACTTCTCTGCGTACTCGGAGATGGCCATCGGCATCGCGCTGCTGCTCGGCTTCCGCTTCCCGGAGAACTTCAACTCGCCGTACAGCGCCGTCTCGCTGCAGGACTTCTGGCGGCGCTGGCACATGAGCCTGTCGCGCTGGCTGCGCGACTACCTCTACATCCCGCTCGGCGGCAACCGCGGCTCGACGCTGTTCACGTACCGCAACCTCATGCTGACGATGCTGCTCGGCGGCCTCTGGCACGGCGCCGCGTGGAACTTCGTCATCTGGGGCGCCATCCACGGCGTCGGCCTCGCCGTCGAACGCCTCGCCGCCGACCGCCGGCACGCGCTAGGGCATGCCACCCCGCGCGACACGGTGCTGCGGCGCATCGGCGGGCGGCTGCTGACGTTCCACGTGGTCTGCCTGGCGTGGGTGTTCTTCCGGGCGGACGGCTTCGGCACGGCGATGGAGATCTTCGGGCGGCTCTTGGCTTTTGCCTCCGGACCCGCGGTCGCGCTCAACGTCCTGCTGCTCATCGCGCTCGGCATCGGTATCCAGTACCTGCCGAAGGACGCCACCGCGCGGCTGCAGCACGGGTTCTCCACGATGTCCCTGACGGCGCAGGGCGCGGTGCTGGCGCTGTCGCTGGTGGCGGTGTCGACGTTCGGCAACCAGGGTGTGGCGGCGTTCATCTACTTCCAGTTCTGACCTAGGAGCCTTGACGTGACTGACGTGTCCGACCGGCCGCTCGCGGCCACCGACCCCGACGAGCCCGCGCTCGCCGGGTCGATGGCGCCCGGGCGTACGTTGCCGGCGGGCAAGGTCCTCGTCGTCATGGTCGTCGCGTTCGCGCTGGCCGCGCTCTTCAACTCGGAGCGCTTCGTGCACGCCGCCGAGACGATGCCGCTGGGGTGGCAGCGGACCTGGCTGCTCGCGATCGCTCGCCCGGTGGACTCGGTCGCGCACTTCCTGCACACGGACCGGCCGCGGCAGCGGATCGACCGGGCACTCGGGCGCGAGCCGGTGACGGGGAACGGCGGTGCGTTCGAGCCCCCGGACTCCGTGCTGCCGACGGCGTCGCCGACTGTCTTTCCTTCGGCCTCTGCTTCGGGTGCGCCGCCCTCTGCTACGGCGCCGCCCGCGGTGACGTTCAGGGACGCCTCCGCCGCCGCGCCGTTGAAGCTGTTCGTCACCGGCGACTCGATGATCGAGTTCTTCGGGCCTCGGCTGGTCAAGGAGGGCGAGGGCACCAAGGCACTGACCGGCGGGTCGGAGACCAAGTACGGCACCGGGCTGGTCCGCGACGACGTCCTCGCCTGGCCGGTGCAGGCGCGGCGGCAGATGGCCGCGCACGACCCCGACGCGGTCATCGTCATGATGGGCGGCAACGACGGCCAGGGCTTCACGCTCGCGGGCGGGCGCGTGGTCCGCGAGGGCACTCCGGAGTGGAAGGCGGAGTACCAGCGCCGCGCGGCGATCACCATGCAGGCGTTCGGCGAGAACGGCAAGCGGCACGTCTACTGGGTCGGCATGCCGATCGCGAAGTCCGACCGGCTCACCGGCATCTACCGCGAGATCAACCTCGCGCTCGCCGCGGCCGCCGCGTCGGTGCCGCGGGTGACGTACGTCGACATCTGGGACGACTACGCCGTCAACGGCCGCTACGCCGACTTCGTGGGCGGAGAGCTGGTCCGCGCGCGCGACGGCATCCACCTCAACCGCGAGGGCTCGACGCGGCTCATGCACAAGCTGTTCGGCATCCTCGACAAGGACTGGAAGCTCACGACCTAGCGTCGTTGCGCCGATCCGCTCGAAGTTACTGGTGAGTAGCGGCTCGGGCCGAGCGCGAACTGGTGACCGGCGACGTCGCTACTCACCAGTAACTTCGGGGAGCGGGCGACGGGCGGGTGACGGGGCCAGGGCGTGGCGGCTACGGGTTGCGCCAGCCGTCCGTCGGGAGCCGGAACTTCGCCACGAGGCGTTCGGTGAACGGCGCCGGGTGGATCCGTGCGAGCCGTACCGGCTGGGCGCCGCGCCTGACCTCCACGCGCACGCCCTGGCCGAGCTCGGTGACGCGGCGCCCATCGCAGAACAGCACCCCGCCTCCCGCCCCCGGCAGCAGGTCCACGGTGATGACGCTGCCGGGACCGACGACGACCGGCCGCGCGAACAGGGCGTGCGCGCTGATCGGCACCAGCAGCAGCGCCTCGACGTCGGGAGCCACGACCGGCCCGCCCGCCGAGAACGCGTACGCCGTGCTCCCCGTCGGCGTCGCGAGCACCAGCCCGTCGCAGCCGTAGCGGCTCAGCGGCCTGCCGTCGATCGCGGCGACGACCTCGATCATGCGTTCGCGTGCGGCCTTCTCGACCGAGGCCTCGTTGAGCGCCCAGTCGGTGCCGACGACCTCGCCGTCGCGTCTCACCGTCACGTCGAGAGTCAGCCGCTCCTCGACGGTGTACGACTTGGCCTCGACGTGAGCGACAGTCGCGCGGATGTCGTCGGGCTCGATCTCGGCGAGGAACCCGACATGGCCGAGGTTGACGCCGAGCAGCGGCGTGCCCGCGGGGCGGGCCAGCTCGGCCGCGCGGAGCAGCGTGCCGTCGCCGCCGAGCACGATGATGAGCTCGGCGCCGTCGGCGGCCTTCGCGTCGTCGAGGACCGTCGCGTCATCGATACGGGCCTCGGGCGCCTCGCTCGCGAGCAGTCGTACGCCGAGGCCCGCGTCGCGCAGCGCGGCGGCGACCTCGCCGGCCGCCCCGAGCGCCTTCTCGCGGCCGGTGTGGACGACGAGCAGCACCTCGCGGGTCACTGCGGCCCCTCGCGGACGGCGCGTTCCAGGTCGGCCTCGCCGAGCGGCGGCCCGCCAGCGCGGAGCCACAGGAAGTACTCGACGTTGCCCGCGGGACCGGGCAGCGGGCTCGCGGTGACGCCCATCACGCCGAGCCCCACCTCCGCCCCGGCGGCGGCGACGAGGCGGACGGCGTCGGCGCGTACCTCGGGGTCGCGGACGACGCCGCCCTGGCCGACGCGGGCCTTCCCGACCTCGAACTGCGGCTTCACCATGAGCACCAGGTCGGCCTCCGGCGTGGCGATCCCGCGCAGCGCGGGGACGACCTTGGCGAGCGCGATGAACGACAGGTCGGCCACGACCAGGTCGACCGGCTCGCCGACCTCGTCGAGGGTGATCTCCCGGACGTTCGTGCGGTCGAGCACCGTCACCCGCGGATCGCTCCTGACGGACCACGCGAGCTGGCCGTATCCGACGTCCACGGCGACGACGTGCGCGGCGCCGCGGCGCAGCAGGACGTCGGTGAACCCTCCGGTGGAGGCTCCGGCGTCCAGCGCGCGTCGCCCCTCGACCTCAGGGGGAGGTGTGAACGCGTCGAGCGCGCCGGCCAGCTTGTGGCCGCCGCGGGAGACGTACTCCTCGGTCGCGACCTCCTCGACGGTCACCGAGGCGGTGGCGTCGACGCCGGTGGACGGCTTGGTGGCGACCAGGCCGCCGACGCGGACCCTGCCTTCGGCGATGACCGCGCTCGCCTGCTCGCGGCTGCGGGCGAGCCCGCGCCGGACCAGCTCGGCGTCGAGCCGCGCCCGGTGGGCCACTACGTACCGAGGCCGGCGAGCGTCCCCTGGAGGACGCCGTGCACCTCGTCGTAGACGGCGACGTGACCGGCGACGGGCGTGCCGTCGGTCTCGGCGAGCCGGGCGCGCGCGGCGTCGACGGCCGCGACCGCGGGCGCGGCAGCCTCCGCGGCGCGGGGGTCGGCGGGCGTCTGGTCGGCGACGGGAGTGGCGTCGGCCTCGGTCACGAGCTGGCCTTCTTCGCGGCCTTCTTCGCGGGCTTGCGCGCGGGCTTGGTGGCGGGCTTGCGCGCCGGGGCCTTGGCCGCGGGCTTGGCGGCGGGCTTCTTCGCCGTCGGAGCCTTCTTCACGGCAGGCTTCTTGGCCGCGGGCTTCGCGGCGGGCTTGGCCGGGGCCGCGGGCTTGTCGGTGCTCGCGTCGCGCAGGGCCGACTCCAGCGACTGGAGGCGCTTGGTCAGCCGGTCGACGGAGTCGGCGGTGGCGAGGCCGACGACGTTGAGGGCCTTCTCGACCTCGCTGCGGACGAGGGCGGTGATCATCTCTCGGTTGCTCTTGCTGGTCTGGATGAGGTCCTCGGCGAGGCTGCTCACCTGCTCCGCGGTGGCCTCGCCCTGGGCGACGAGCGCCTTGGACGCGGCGACGGCGCGCTGGCGGCCGACCTCGGTCAGCCCGCTGGCGAGGTTCAGGTAGTTCTTGAGCGCATCGCGCACGGCACGATCCCTCCGATAGGCGTCCCCGTCACGCTACCGGAGCGACCCGCGCGACGCGGGTAGCCACCCGGTTCGTGATGGGCGCGCTGGGGTAGCGTTCGCGCATGGCCTCGGTCGAAGAGTGCGAGGCGGCGTTGCACGACGTGGCAAGGCTGCTGCACAAGGTCGATGAAGACCTGCGGGAGCAGCACGTCGTCGAGCGCACCCTGAGCTGCTGGGTCTCCGACCTCAAGGAGTGCTTCACGGCCAGGATCGGCCCTGAGGGGCTCACCGGCATCGAGCGCGGCGGGCAGCACGACGGCCAGATCCGGGTGAAGGTCAGCAGCGACGACCTCGTCGCGCTGACCAAGGGCGAGCTGAGCTTCCCGATCGCGTGGGCGACCGGCAAGGTCAAGGTCGACGCGAGCATCAGCGACCTGCTGCGGCTGCGTTCGCTCCTCTAGTAGAGGTTCAGACCCAGGTCGTCCGCAGGACGCCGCGCAGCGCGTCGAGGCCGTCACGGACGCCGTCCGCCGGGTGCGGGAGCAGCAGCGTGCGCAGGTCGAGGCCGACGTACGTCGGCCGCCGCCCCTCCGGCGCCGCGAGCAGCGCCGCCTCGTCGGTGACGCCGGTGAGCACGAGCAGGCTGTCGCACCCCGCGCGGGCCGCGCCCTCGACGTCGGTGTCGAGCCGGTCGCCGACGACGAGCGGCCGTACGGCACCCGAGCGGCGGACCGCCTCGTGGTGCAGCGCGCGTTCAGGCTTGCCGGCCGCGGCGTCGGGGCGGCGGCCCACGGCGTGCGCGACGAACGCCACCAGCGCGCCGTTCCCCGGCAGCTGACCTCGCTCGCTGGGAATGGTCGCGTCGAGGTTGCAGGCGACCCAGACGGCGCCGGCCCGCACGGCGAGCGCGGCCTCGGTGAGGTCGGCGTACGTGAGCGTGGGGTCGTACCCCTGCACCACGGCGGCCGGGCGGTCGGCGGCGGCCGGGACCGAGGCGTAGCCCGCAGCGGCCAGCGCCTCGCGCAGCCCCTCCGTGCCGGTCACGAGGACGGGTCCCGGGGGCGGGACGAGCGTGCCGAGCAGCGTCGCGGCCGCCTGCGCGGCGGTGACGACCTCCGACTCGGCCGCGGGGATGCCGAGCGCGGTGAGGTGCGCGGCGACGGTGGCGGGGGTGCGGGAGGCGTTGTTGGTGACGTACGCGATCCGCATGCCCGCCGCCCGCGCCGCCGCGATCGCCTCGACGGCGCCAGGGATGGCGGCGTCACCCGTGTAGACGACGCCGTCGAGGTCGAGCAGGGCGGTGTCGTACGCTTCGCAGAGCGGCGCGGCGCACGCGCCGAGCGTCACCGCCGGGCGGCCTTGGTGGCCCGGGCGCCGCGCAGCGCGGTGGCGTAGTGGGCGACGTCGGGGCGCATGGCGGCGGCGAGCGCTAGGTGCTCGATCGCGGTCTCGAGGTCGTCGACACGGGCGGCGGCGAGGCCGAGCCCGAACTGCGCGTAGTCGTCGGCGGGGTTGACGGCGACGATCATCTCGAACGACACCTTCGCCTCGGCGTACATCCCCGCGTCGAACTGCGCCCGCGCCAGCGCCTCGAGCACGGAGCGCGACTCGGGGACGGCCGCGCTGGCCCGGGTCAGCAGCTCGACGGCGGCATGCAGGTCGCCGTTCTCGAGCAGCTGGACGCCGCGGGTGTACCAGTCGTAGACCTCGCCCGACGGCAGCGTGTCGGGCGGCGGGGGCGGCAGGTCGGCGAACGGCGGCCTGGCCGGCTCCTCCTCGTCGTTCCAGTCGTCGCGCGTCATGTCGCCTCCTCGCCTGCTCCCTCGGGCCGCGCCGTACGATGCGCGGCATGACCTCCCAGCCGGACCCTGCCGTTCCCGCTCCCAGCGGACTGGAGCTCGTGCCCTTCCGTGCCCTGCGCTACGACGAGGCGGTCGCGGGGCCGCTCTCCGCCCTCACGTCGCCGCCGTACGACGTCATCGATGAGGACGGCGTGCGGCGTTACGAGGCCCTGAGCCCGTACAACGTCGTTCGTCTCATCCTGCCACGGGACCCCGGGGACGGGCGCTCGACGCGCTACGAGTCGGCAGCCGCCTTGCTGGCCGAATGGCGGGCGGCAGGCGTGCTGAAGGCAGACGACGAGCCGGCGCTGTACGCGTACGAGATGCGCGACGGCGAGTCCGTCACGCGCGGGCTGATCGGCGCGCTGGCGCTCGTCGACCCGGACGCGGGCATCGTGCTCCCGCACGAGAACACCATGGCAGGCCCGGTCTCCGACCGGCTCGCGCTCACCGCGGCGACGGAGACCAACAACGAGCCGATCTACCTCGTGTACGACGGCGGCGGCGTCGCGTCCGCGGTCGTCAGCGACGTCGGCGGGCAGCCGCCGCTCGCGGAGGCGACCACCGACGACGGCCTGCACCACAGGCTCTGGGCGATCACCGACCCCGAGATCCTCGCGGCCGTCGCCGCCGACCTGCACACGCGCCGCGCGGTCATCGCGGACGGCCACCACAGGTACGCGAACTTCCGCCGCCACCAGGCCGACAGGCACGCCGCGGGCGCGGGGAACGGCCCGTGGGACCACGGGCTGGCGTTCCTCGTGGACGCGACGGCGTTCGGGCCGCAGGTGCACGCGATCCACCGCGTCGTGCCGTCGCTGCCGGTGGCCGAGGCCGTACGGCTGGCGTCGGAGGCGTTCACGGTGACGCGGCTCGACGGCAGCCTCGACGAGGCGCTCGGCGCGCTGGAGCGGGCGGGCAAGGGCGGGGCGGCGTTCGTGCTCTCGGGTACGGACGGCCGCTGGCTGCTCACCGAGCCCTCCGCCGCCGAGCTGGGCGCGCACCTGCCTGGCGAGGCGTCCGCGGCGTGGCGCGGGCTCGACGTCACCGTCGCGCACCACCTCCTCATCCGCGCCGTCTGGCACGTCACCGACGACGAGGACACCGTCTGGTACCGCCACGACGCGCCGTCGGCCGAGGCGGCCGCGCACGAGCACGGCGGCACCGCGCTGCTGCTCAATCCGACGCCGGTCGAGGCGGTCATCGCCGTCGCCGCGGCGGGCGAGCGGATGCCGAGGAAGTCGACGTACTTCACGCCGAAGCCGCGCACGGGCTTCCTGCTCCGCGCGTACGCCGACGCGACGAACCAGCCCTAGCGGCGTCTCCCCTACGAGCGCGAGGGGCGCGCTCGGGAGGGGACCCCGCCGTGATCCGTCGTACCCGTCGTCTGCTCTGCTCGCTCGCCGCCGTCGCGGCGGCCGCCACGCTCGGCGTCGCGCCGGAGCCCGCCGCCGCCGCGGGCGTGCGCATCTACCCGCTCGGCGACTCCATCACGTACGGCGCCACGTGGTACGTCGGCCGGCCCGCGCAGCTGCCGCCGGAGGTGCCGTACAGCACCGTGGGCGTGGACTCGCCGGGGGGCTACCGGGCGCCGCTGACGCTGGCGCTGACCGCGCAGGGCGTGACGCACGAGATGGTGGGCACGTCGACCGCCAACTCGAACGCCGTCCTCGACCAGCTCGGCCAGAACCGCCACAACGGCCACCCCGGCTACCGGATCGACCAGAACGCCGCCGCGCTCGACGGTCGCGGCCCGAGCAGCGACCTCGGCGGCTACTGGCTGACCGGCACGGCCACCCGCGCCCCGATCACCCCCGACGTCACCGTCATCCACCTCGGCACCAACGACATCGGCCAGCGCTACGACCCCGGCACGACGTACCCGAACGCCGGCGGCAAGGTGAACTACGCCAACGCCGCCCAGCGCGCGGCGTTCGTCGGCAACCTCACCGCGCGGCTCCAGGCGCTCGTGGACAAGGTCCAGGCGCTGCGCCCCGGCTCGCGGATCGTGCTGTCGAACGTCACGCCGTGGGCCGCCGCCCCGAACGACCGGGTGACCTACGAGTACGCCCAGGCCATCAGCGCCCTCGTCGCCGGCGAGCAGGGCAGGGGCGAGCGCGTGGTCTACGCCGACGTCTGGTCGGCGTTCGCCACGGTCGTGCCCGCGACGCCCGCGGCGCCGGAGACCATCGCCGTGATCCCTGGCCTGCTGTCGCCGGACAACGTGCACCCGACGCCGGCCGGCTACGCCGCCATGGCCGCCGTCTACGCGCAGGCGATCCCCGCGGCGCTCGCCCTGCCGTAGCGGCTACGGCGGCGCCTTGGCGAGCCGCCGGGCCTTGAGCACCTCCACCTCCGTCCGGCTGGCCGTTCCCCCGCCGGCCCGCCAGAACCGCCGGCGCAGCGCGCCGGTGACCTCGACGCTGTCGCCGGCGGCCCACGCCAGGGCCGTCCGGCGCAGCGCGGGGGTCCACGCCACGCAGTCGATCGTGTCGATCGCCGGCGTCCGCGAGCGCGTCCGCGTCTCCGGCGGGCGCCCCACCACCACCCGGAACGTCACCATGACGTCCCCGCTCGGCAGCGTCCGCTCCTCGGCCGGCGCGGACAGCCGCCCGGCCAGCACGACGTCGTTGCGCTCGGCGACCTGCGCCACCATCGCGTCCTCCTTCCCCGCCCGGCCTCGCGCCGGGTTCCCCCTTCTAGGATGGGCGCGCGGAACGGCCCGCAACGGGCCCGGAGCCAATCTGTGGACGGAGATTTCCGGCATGTTGACAACCGACCTCGGCGGCGGCGTCCACACGATCGACACGCTGATGTCGGGCTACTCGGGCATCACCGCGGGCTACCTCGTGCTCAGCGAGCGGCCGTGCCTGGTCGAGACCGGCACCGCGAGGTCCGCGCCGGTCGTCCAGGCCGCGCTCGCGGAGCACGGGCTCGGCCCCGAGGATCTCGCCACCGTCGTCGTCACGCACATCCACCTCGACCACGCGGGCGGCGTGGGCGACATCGCGGCGGCGTACCCGAAGGCCGAGGTCGTCGTCCACGAGCTCGGCGCGCGGCACCTGGTCGACCCCAGCAAGCTCATGGCGAGCGCGCAGCGGGTGTACGGGCCGCTGATGGACGAGGTGTTCGGCCCGCTGCTGCCCACCCCTGAGCAACGCGTCCGCGCCGTCGGCGACCAGGCGTCGATCGACCTCGGCGGCGGGCGCACCCTGAGCGTCCGCTACTCCCCTGGGCACGCGAAGCACCACGTCGGGCTGTTCGACGACTCGACCGGCGACCTCTACGTCGGCGACGCGGCCGGCATCTACGTCCCCGAGGTCGACCTGCTCCGCCCCGCGACGCCGCCCCCGGACTTCGACCTCGACGTCGCGCTGGCCTCGATCGCGCTGTTCCAGGACATGGCACCGGCGCGGCTGCTGTTCAGCCACTACGGCCCGGTCTCGCACGTGGACGACATCCTCGAGCGCTCCGTCGAGGAGATCCGCCTGTGGGTCGAGCTGGTCGGCGAGGCGCGCGGCAGCGAGCTGGACCTCGACCACGCGGTCGGCCTGGTGCGCGAACGCACCGCTGAGCGCTACGCCGCCATCCGCACCGACCCCGAGCTGGACGAGAAGTTCGAGCGGCTGAACTCCTTCGCCGCGAACATCGTCGGCATCAACCGCTGGCTCGACAAGGTCGAGGGACGGACGTACGACTTCGGCGACGCGGCGGGGCCTCCCCCGCTGGCGGGCTAGATCTGGCCCAGGCGCTCCTGCGCGTCGGTCTCGCCGTCCTCGTCGATCGTCGCCACCGCGGTGAACCAGCTGACCGCCTCGTCGGTACGCCCCGCCGCGAGCAGCGCGTCGGCGTAGGCGTACCAGAGCCGCGGGGTCCACGACTCGACGGCGTCGCTGTCGAGCTCCTTGCCCTGCAGCGCGAGCACGGCGGCCTCGGGCTGGCCGAGGTCGCGGCGGGCGCCGGAGACCACGATCGCCAGCTCGATCTGGCTCGCGCGGTCCAGGCGGGCTTTCTCGGGGTCGTTGGCGTACGCGAGCGCGCGCTCGGGGTGGCCCAGCGCGCGCTCGCAGTCGGCGAGCAGCGGGAGGTGGTCGGGCAGGCCGGTGATGCGCCGGGCCGCCTTCAGCTCCGTCAGCGCGGCCGCGAAGTCGCCGGCGCGGTACGCCGTCACCCCGACCGCCTCCCGTACGGCGCCGACACGGCTGGCCAGCGCCTTGGCGGCTTTGGCGTGCTCGTACGCCTGCGTGGGGTCGTCGTCGACGAGCATGCCCGCGGCGACGAGGTGGCCGGCGATGCGCTCGACGGTCGGGTCGGGGAGGCCGCGCAGCTCGCGGCCCACGTCGCCCGGCAGCATCCTCGGGTCGGTGCCCTCGGGCAGCGGCGGTCCCGTCGGCCTGGCGGGCCGCTCGGCGCGCTCGGGCCTCGGCCCTGCTGGACGGGCGGGCCGCGCCGCGGAGGGCCGGCCTGTGACGCGCGCGGCACCCGTACGAGGGGCTCCGCCGCTCCTGGACCCACCCGAACGAGGTGCCGCGCCCTTGCGGGGCGCACCTGAGCTCGAGCCGCTACGAGGGGTGCCTGACCCGCGGCGGGGCGGCTGACCGTCGGAACGGTCGGGCATGACAAACCTCCTGGGAAACCACGACGAGGGCCACCATAAGTGACCCTCGTCGAGGAAGTATGCCGGCGACGTCCTACTCTCCCACACAGTCTCCCGTGCAGTACCATCGGCGCTGAAGGGCTTAGCTTCCGGGTTCGGAATGGGACCGGGCGTTTCCCCTTCGCTATGGTCGCCGAACGCTATGGAGTTGTCGGGTCGGTAGACGACCGCAACTCGGGAACCGCACAGTGGACGCGTAGCATGTTTGAGGCCAAGCCCTCGGCCTATTAGTACCGGTCAGCTGCACGTGTTACCACGCTTCCACTTCCGGCCTATCAACCCGATGGTCTAGTCGGGGGCCTTACCAGGTTGACCCTGTGGGAGACCTCATCTTGAAGCGAGCTTCCCGCTTAGATGCTTTCAGCGGTTATCCCTGCCGAACGTAGCTAAACAGCAGTGCC